>CEAE01020124.1_pt1 | contig 34279 bp, 28 predicted proteins | sample 554951 | NCBI WGS metagenome assembly CEAE01 (sample SAMEA3182076, study PRJEB8094) | gut metagenome | biome: human; feature: gut; material: Stool; isolation source: human stools | place: Canada | collected 2012-03-28
GTCTGCCCGGTGTTTTGCTGCGGTGTCCGAAACCTGCCTGCCGTATTGCAGGGCGTCATAAATCGCATTTTTTACCGGCATCGCATAGTGGATGTCAGTCTGGTTCTCAATTCCAAGCAGCACATATGCTGTTTTCCCGTCTTCCATGAACACGGCATTTTTTAGCAGATCCCGGTACTTCTGTACCGCTTCCTCTTTCCCCTTTCTGCTTTCTTTCCCGTCCCGCGCCCCAAACGGCAGCGCGATCCCGGCCGGATCCATCTCCTTTAAATTTTTCGGTTCAATGACTGCCCTCCCATCATAGAGCAGGTAATTGAACGCATCTGCAAACACGGCGTTCCCGCGCATGTATGCTTTGGTTACAGTGTCAGCCTGTCCCGTCCTTTAACACCTCTTCTTCTGTGGCGGCAAAAAATCCAAAGAATCTGCGTCTGTCCAACAACAGCTCGTATCGCAAAACACAGTGCTGCCTGCATCGGACCAGCCCCGTTTTCTTCATCTTTCCTGCCTGTTGTAAATAATTGGATGAAGCATAGAGTTCCGACAAGAATACAGATCCAGCGCGCTGCGGCGACGGCAGCTGCCCGCTGTAAAAAGAAACGGCATGAATGCCCGGTACACTAGATTCTTTGTGAAATTTATGCTTATAAACAGATTAGCATAAAAAGAGCCTTGAAACAAGTAAAAATTCCATGAAAAATCCTATCAAACTCCTGCCGTCCAGCGGCTGCACCGGGACAAATTCTGCCAGAAAGATAAACGCCTACGGCTCCCGATACCCGCACTCATACAAAAACCGCGACGCAAATCCCGGCGCTTCCTTCGTCCCCCTCTCCCACGTCAGAAACAGCCTCTTTTTTGCCCGCGTCATTCCAACGTAAAACATCCGCCGCTCCTCTTCCAGCTCCCGCCCGGACGCGCTCTTTTTGTGGGGGACCGTCCCCTCGCAGCAGCCGGGCAGAAATACGACATCATATTCCAGACCTTTCGATCCGTGCATTGTGATCAGCTCCACCGGAATCGTACCGCTGCCCTGACCCGCGCCTGCCGACTGCTGTTCTGATCCTGCTGCCTCCTGACCCGTGTCTGCCGCCTTTCGACCTGCCTCTTCCCCCTGCGTCTCCTTTCCGCCCTTCTCCAGCGCCCGCGCATATGCCTCCAGATGCTCCTCCAGCTGTTCCATGCTCCGAAGCTCCCGCACGCTCTCCTGCAAAAAATCTGCCGCCGCCTTTGCCTCCTCCAGCGCCTTCCCGCTTTTTTCCCGGCAAAGCCAATTATCGTAGCCAATCCCCTTGCGCACATAATTGACCGCGGCGTACAGATCCATCCGCCCGATCCTCATAATGTCCGTCTGCATCCGCACAAGGATTTCCTGCATATACGGCTTGTCCCGGTAGGCTTCCTTTAGCGCCGTAAAATCCACCTGTCCTGCGGGCACATGCTGACGCGCCAGATAACGGCAGGGGCGGTTCATGATCTGCAGAAACTGCCCCCGGCTGCGGTCGCTTTTTGAAAACCGCAGATATGCCAGCAGATCCCTGCACACCGGATGATCGTACGGATTTTTTGCCTTTTCCCGCATGACAAACGGGATTTTTGCCTGTTCAAGCGCCGCCGCCAGCCATACCGCGTCGCTGTTTGTCCGAAAAATTGCCGCTGTCGTCTCCGTTTTGCCGCCCTGCGCCTGCATTTCTTTGATCATGCGTACCAGCGCTTTCGCCTCCTGCTTTTTATCCGGAAAGCTTCCCGCCCAGACGCTTTGATCCGGCGCAAGGCTTTTCCAGACGCCGCCTTCAAAAGCTTCCTCTTTTTTCCCAAACAGGGCTTTTGCCGCCTTCCGCACGACATCTGCATCGCTGTTCACGCCAGCCTCTTTTCCGTCCTGCGCTGCCCTGATCTTTTTGGGGAACCGTTCCTTATTTACTCCCACAAGCCTTCCCGCGCACTCCACGATCCCCCTTTTGCTGCGGTAATTGACGGAAAGCTCGATCCGCGCAGCCTCCGGAAAATCCTGTACGAACCGCTGCATGATTGCCGGGTCGGAGCCGCGGAAGCCATAAATCGCCTGATCGTCGTCTCCTACCGCGAACAGATTCCGGGACGTACCCGCAAGCAGGCGCACAGCCTCGTACTGGGCGGCGTTCACATCCTGAAATTCATCCACCAGAATATAGGAAAACTGCTCCTGCCAGCGCTTTAATTCCGCCGGGTCAGTACAAAGCAAATGGCAGACCGCAGCCGCAAAATCATCCAGATCCAGCTTTCCGGCATCGTGCAGAAGCCTCTGAAATTCCACGAAGATCCGGGCAAACTGTCCCTTTGGCATCCCGCAGTCCAAATCGTTTTCCGGCAGCCGTCCCAGATTTTTGACGTAGCCGATCTGGGCAAGGAGCGAATCCTCCCATTCCCGCTCCATCGGGAAGTCCCCTTTCAGACCGGAAAGAGCCGTGCGCAGGTATTCTCTTTTTTCTTTTTCCCGTAAAATACTCCCCGCAGAATATCCTCTGGAAATTTTTAAAATGTGTAAAAATACGGCGTGAAATGTGCCGAAACTGACCGGACAGGGCTGGCCGCCCATCCGTTTTAAGAAGCGCTCCCGCATCTGCCGGGCAGCCGCTTTCGTAAATGTGATCACAAGAATGTGAGACGGGTCCGCATGATGGACCTCGATCAGATATTTTACCCGTTCAACCGTCGTGAACGTTTTTCCGGAGCCGGGGCCGGCGAGTATGAGCGCCGGTCCCGTATTCCATTCAATCGCTTTTTGCTGCTGCTTATTTGCCTGCAACTTATGCCTCCAGCAGTTCAATTCCCTTGCGGATACGCGCCAGGGACTCCTCTTTGCCGATGATCTCCATGATCTCTGTCGCGCCGGCAGGCGTCATCTGCTTACCGGACACCGCCGTGCGTACCGGCCAGAGCACATAGCCGTTTTTGCAGCCCTTTTTCTCCACATAGGACAGCAGGAGCTGATAGAGCGCGTCGTTGCTGTAATCCTCCTGCTCTTCCAGCAAAGGAACGAGCTCCTTTAATACCTCCAGCGCGCTTTCCTTTGTTGTTTTCATTTTTTTATGGACGTACATCGCCGGATCGTACTCGGGCAGCGTCTCGAAGAAATCCACCATTTCCTCAATCTCAGGGAACACCTCGATACGGGTCTTTACCATCTCCGCAACCTTTTTCAGATCCTGTCCCTTTGTAAGCGCCTTTTCAAGATAGGGCTTTGCCATCTCAAAGAAACGGTCAAAATCCATTGCCTTGATATATTCGCCATTCATCCATTTTAACTTCGTATAGTCGAATACGGCGGGGGATTTGGACATTCTTCTGTAATCGAACTCCTTGATCAGGCCGTCCAGAGAAAAAATCTCGTTTTCCCCTTCCGGGCTCCAGCCCAGAAGCGCAACAAAGTTTACGACCGCCTCCGTCAGAAAGCCCTGCTCGATCAGATCCTCGTAGGAGGAATGTCCGCAGCGCTTGGACAGCTTATGATGCTCTTCGTCCGTGATCAGCGGGCAGTGGATGTATACCGGAACCTCCCAGCCGAACGCGTCATAAAGACGGTTGTACTTCGGGGAAGAGGACAGATATTCGTTGCCGCGCACCACATGGGTAATGCCCATCAGATGATCATCCACGACATTCGCAAAGTTATAGGTCGGATAGCCGTCGGATTTGATCAGGATCATATCGTCCAGCTCTGCGTTGTCTACGGTGATGTCGCCGTAAATCTCGTCATGGAACGTCGTCGTGCCCTCCGTCGGATTGTTCTGACGGATCACATAGGGTACGCCTGCCGCAAGCTTTGCTTCCACCTCTTCCTTGGAAAGATGCAGGCAGTGCTTGTCGTATACGTTGATCTCCTTGCCCGCAACGACACGGTTTAAGGTCGCAAGGCGCTCCTTGTCGCAGAAGCAGTAATATGCCTCTCCTTTTTCAACGAGCTTTTTGGCATATTCCAGATAAATGCCCTTTGCCTGACGCTCGCTCTGCACATAAGGACCTACGCCGCCGTCCTTATCGGGGCCTTCGTCATGGACAAGCCCTGTCTTTTCCAGCGTGCGGTAAATGATGTCCACCGCGCCCTCCACATAGCGCTCCTGATCCGTATCCTCGATACGCAGGATAAAATCTCCGTTTTCATGTTTTGCCACCAGAAAAGCATACAGCGCCGTGCGCAGGTTGCCTACATGCATGCGTCCGGTCGGGCTGGGCGCAAAACGAGTTCTGATCTTTGTCACTTCTTCTTCCTCCATACGGAAAAGCCGCCCCAAAAAGGCCGCTTTCCTCTCCTTTGTAAATATTCTATCGTAAATCTATCGCCGCCCGCTTAAACAGACGGCGGATTTGCCGTTGCCGCCGGACAGGTTTAAGCCTGCCGGCTCATGAAAGCCATGTCAGCTATCCTGTCTGTCCGGCAGCTTCTTTTCTGCCGCCGCCACAAAGCTGTTTAACGCCTTCTGCGCCTGAGGGATCGGGATATTCGTCCCCGCGCCCGCAATACAGCCGCCCGGGCACGCCATTCCTTCGATCAGGCAGCCGTTTTTCTTGCCCATCTTGGCAAGCATCAGGATCTTTCTACAGTCCGCAAGGCTTTCCACATGCTCGATGTGCACCTCCGTATCGGGATAATACTCCTGAATGCAGCTTTCGATCGCCTTTGCGACGCCGCCGGACGCCGCATATCCGCGCCCCGCAGAGGTCGCGTCCTCCACCGGTGTCTCCGATTCCACCGCCGCAGGATCGATGCCCTTTGCCTCAAACATCCCCGCCAGCTCTTCAAAGGTAATGACAAAATCCACGTCCGAACGGACGGAACGGCGGGACGCCTCCAACTTCTTGGAGACGCACGGCCCGATGAACACAACCGAAGCCTCCGGATGCTCTTTTTTGATCTGGCGCGCCGTCGCCACCATCGGCGTCAGCGCATTGGAAATGTTGTCGATCGTTTCCGGGAAAAATTTCTTTGCAAGCACCGACCAGGAGGGACAGCAGGACGTCAGAAGAAACGGCAGCTTTCCCGTCGCCACTTCCTTTACATAGTGCTCCGCCTCTGCCATCGCGCCCATATCCGCGCCGATCGCCGTCTCATATACATCGGAAAATCCCAGCATTTTCAGCGCCGTCTTGATCTTGCCGGGCGTTGCCGCAGCGCCGAACTGTCCCACAAACGCCGGAGCCACCTGCGCGATGATCTCCCTTCCGGACTGGATCGCCCGGATCAGCTGGAAAATCTGGGACTTATCCGCGATCGCGCCAAAGGGGCAGCTGACCATGCACTGGCCGCAGGTCACGCATTTTTCCGGATCGATCGTCGCCCTGCCGGAAGCGTCGCTCCCGATCGCGCCCACGCCGCACGCCGCCGCGCAGGGGCGCAGCTGATGGCTGATCGCGTCATAAGGGCAGACCGACTTGCACTTGCCGCAGCGGATACATTTTGCCGGGTCGATCACGGACTTTCCGTTTACCGTGCTGATCGCATCCTTGGGGCATACGACCTGACAGGGATGCGCCACGCAGCCCTTGCAAAGATCCGTTACCGTATAATCGTTTTCCGGACACGCGTTGCAGGCGGACGGAATTACCTGGATCATCGGCGGCTCGTAATATTTCTCGTCAATATTGCTTTCTTCCAGCCCCTGCGTCACATGCACCGGCTGATCCTCCGGGCGCAGGGAAAGCCCCATCGCCAGACGGATCTGCTCGCGCACGATCTCCCGCTCCCGGTAAACGCTTTCCCGGTAAATCGGCGTCTGCGGGTTCACGATCTTATACGGCAGAGCCTCCACGTCGTCGTTTAAATGCTCGGAGCTGTACGCCAGCTGCGCGATCTCCTTAAAAATCTCCCGTCTCATCTGTCTGACGGGCGTATCAATTCCTCTCATCCGCTACAATCCCTCCGTCCATGCCTGTTTTACACGATTCTTTCCATGCTCTCTATTCTTGCACAAACCCCCGGCAAAATCAAGCACTTTTCAACGAACACGCCACTTCCTGCGTAATCTTTTCCCCTCCCTTTTCCATCCATTCTTCCACAAACCGGTCAAAATAATCCAGCTCCCGCTCCCCGGAAATGATTTCCAGATACGCCTTTTTTTCCAGCGCCAAAAGCTCCGCCCACTTCTCCTTCATCGTTTCCGTTTCCCCTGAAAAAACAGGGCTGATCACCTCCAGCCATCCGCCGCTCATAAGGGAACACGCCTTAATGCGCGACTCATACGCCGCCCATTCCTCTGCATCCGCCGTCTCCGGATGCTCCAGATAGGCTTTGCACTTCGTATAATAGGAATGCTCCAGAATCTGAAGCTTCTGCGGCGAAAACTCCCCGTTTAAGGCGGCGCTTATCTGCTCATAGCAGCGGTAGAGCGCGTCGCTGTAGTCGATGTTGATGGAAAGCGGCCTTGCGGTGGAATCCACGTTCAGCTGGAAGTAGTTTTCCAGCTCATCATTTTCCGAATCCTCATAGCGCATTTTGTCAAACATCACGCTTGCCATTTTAAACACCAGCTCCGGATGCTCAAACTCTGCGCTCACGACCACATATTTATAGCTCGCCTCCTGATCGTAATAGCGCACCTTCCCGTCTTTTCCGCCGATCAGATACGGTTCCCACACCGCCTCCGGATTTTTTTCCCTCGCCTCCATCAGCGGATTGTTGGGCGCCCACCACGGTCCGAAAAAGGAACCGCACTTTCCCTCGACGATCAGCTCTACAATATTGCCCATGCTGCGCAGCATAAAGCTCTGATCCAGGATCCCTTCTGCGTACAGCTCCCGCAAAAATGCAAGTGCCTCCTTTGCCTCTGCCTGGACAGAGCCGTATGCCGCGCTGCCGTCCTCCTTTTGGATCCACTGCTTTGGAAACGCGCCGAAGGCGGAAAACAGCGGATCCAGCTGAAACTCATAATTATACCCGTTTTCCCCGGTCAGATCCGAATGGCACACGAGCCCGACCGTATTTCCTTCCCCGTTTCCGCCCGGATCCTCCCGTATAAAAGCGCGCACGATTTCCACCACGTCCTCTGCGCTTTCCGGTTCGGAAAGCCCAAGCTTTTCCATCCAGTCCCGGCGCAGCCACAAAAGCAGCGGCCCGTCCACAAAGCTTGGCTCCGGCAGCGCCATGAGCTTTTCCTCCACCACAGCAGTCTCAAGCGCCGAAGCCTCATAGCTTCCATACATCTGCTTAAGGCCCTCGCTGGCGCAGCTTTCATAGGCATCTCCCAGATCCGCGATCATCCCGCTTTCTGCCAGCTGCTGCAGCGTTTCCCGATCCTCCACTACCATCACGTCGGGAAGCTGTCTGGCGGCGATCGCCATCTGCACGTTCGTGGTGTACTGCTCTTCCTTTTCCTCAAAGACATTCTCGTTCTGGATGTTCAGCGTCTCCCTTAAATAGCGGGTATACACATTATTTTCATAGGTGTCCCCTTCGGGCATGTTGGAATTGTTGTCCCCGGTCATTTTGCCGAGCGTATAGGTCACAAGCTCCGGATATTTCCCGTAGGGCGTTGCAGCCGCCTCCTCCCAGCCTGCGCCGGATAACGCTGCCGCTTCCTTTGCCGTTTCTTCTCCCGCTTTTTCTGTTATTTCACTCTCCGAAGGCTCTGCCGCCGTCTGCTCTGTTCCCGTACAGCCTGCAAAAAACGCCCCCGCCAGCCCTGCCGCGCACAAAAGCGCTGCTGTCCTGATCCGTCCTCTTTTCATATTATCCCCCTTTTTCCGGCTGGCGGTTTTTGTCATAAGCTTCCCCCTTTTCTTTTTTCCGATTCCGGGCAGGGCATCTGCGCCGTCATGACAGGCACGGCTTCAGCCCTTTACCGCCCCGGACAGACCGTCCGCATAATACTTTTGCAGATAAACGAACAGGATCGCGATCGGGATCGAAACGCACACCGCGCCCGCCGCAAAGGGAGCATACCAGTTCATGATATTTTCCTTTGTCAGCATCGTATACAGGCCGATCGCCACCGTATAATAACGGGGATCCGCGCCCGCGATCACCTTTGCGAAAATGAAATCCAGCCACGGCGCCATGAACGCCTGCAGGATCGTGTATACGACGATCGGCTTGGACAGGGGCATGATGATCTTTGAAAAAATATCCCATTTCGTCGCGCCGTCCACGATCGCCGCCTCGTCAAGCGCCTTCGGGATCGTGTCAAAAAATCCTTTGGAAATATAGAAATTCAATCCCGCGCCGCCGGAATATACCATGATCAGCGCCAGATAGATCATCGGTCCTTCCGTCAGCCCGAAGCCCTTCAAAATGTAATATACCGCGATCATCGCCATAAAGCCGGGGAACATCCCGAGGATCATCGCCACGTTCATATAGGGCTTGCGGATCTTAAACCGAAGCCTCGACAGGCAATAGGAGATCGCCAGCACAAAAAAGGTCGTCAGGATACAGGAGCAGACCGCCACAAACAGCGTGTTTGCAAACCATCTCGGGAAATTAAACAGCGCCGTATCCGTAAACAGCTTCACATAGTTTGCCGTCGTGAATTTCTCCGGCCAAAAGGACGTGATATACTGCCCTTTCTGTTCCCGGAAGGACAAAAGCACCACCCAAAAAATCGGAAATACCCAGATCACGGAGAGGATCGTCAAAAACGCATGCACAAGCACGTTCGTTGCTTTTTTCTTCGCGCCGGCGGAATGTTTTTTCGTTGTACTCATGAAAATCCCTCCTCGTTCTTATAAGATCCGGTTCTTCTGTAGGTCAGAAGCGACAGGCTCGCCATCAGGATAAAGGTCAGGATGCCGATGACCGCGCCCAGATTGTAATCCTTGTTGTCGATCGTCAGCTTATACAGCCATGTCACCAAAAGATCCGTCTTTCCCGCCGTTCCCCGATAATATGTATCGCACGCGGGAGCGCCGTTTGTGAGCAGGAAAATCACGTTGAAGTTGTTGATATTCTGCGTAAAGGTCACGATCAGCTGGGGCGTCATGACAAACATCATATAGGGCATCGTGATCTTAAAAAAGGTCACGAACGCATTCGCCCCGTCCACCTTTGCCGCCTCGTAAAGCTCCGACGGGATATTTTTCAAAATGCCCGTTACGGAAATGAGCGTGTACGGGATGCCGACCCACAGGTTGATCACAATGACCGTTACCCGCGCCCATGTGGCGTTTGTCAGAAACGGCAGCGGTCCGACGCCGAAAAGCTCTTTTAACAGAAGGTTGATGACGCCGTGCTCCTGGATCATCGTATTGACCACAAGCAGCGATACAAACTGGGGCACCGCGATCGTCAAAACGAAAATAAAGCGCCAGAAGCCTTTGAACCTCGTCCCCTTCCGGTTGATCAAAAGCGCCAGGATAATGCCGAGGATATAGTTTAAAAACGTCGCGAATATCGCCCAGATAATCGTCCATCCGAGCACGCTCCAGAAGGTTTCCCCCAAAGATCCGCCCGCGTTTAATACTCTTCCGAAATTTTCAAAGCCCACCCAGTCAAACAGGCTTCCGGGCGGCAGATGGTCCCTGTCATAGTTGGTAAACGCCATCAGGATCATAAATACCAGAGGCATTACCGTAAAAAGCACGATCCCCATAAACGGGAAAAATAAAAAGACCTGATACATCCGTTTGTTTTTCAGGCTTTTTAAAACGGCAAAAAAGCTTTCCGGCTCCCTGCCCGCCTCTGCCGCCTTCTGCGCAATATAGGAAGAACGGACAGCCGCCCTCCACAAAAGGATAAAGCCGATCGTCACAAAGATCGTTACCACGCCGTAAAGCAGGCACAGCTGTGAATTGTCGCCCGCCGTATATTCGTATACCTGCGTCGCCTCGTTAAACACCTTCGTCTGCGTCGCGGTTCCCAGCGTGATAAAGTCATAGAGCGCGTTTATCCCGTAAAAAAACATAAAGCAGATATAGGAAACCTCCCCTGCAAGAAACAAAAGCCCCTGCAGGATCTGCTTTCTTGCCAGATTGCCTGCCCCCATGAACAGGCAGGTCATTTTTGTATAAATATCGCCTTTTCTGATCGCTTCGGAAACCGGGATCACCTCCGGAAACTCCCGCGTCTTTTTCTTTTTTCCAAAAACAGCCATGGCGTTATTCCTTTCCCTCACGTTTCACAAAAGCTCCACCTGTAAAAACCGGTGGAGCTTTTGCCGAATGCCTGATAACTGTTACTCCAGTGTGCCGCCTGCGTTTACGTTGCCGACAAACGTATCCAGCTTCTCCTGCGCGTTGTCGTGGGTTACTTCGCCTGCCACGATCGCCTTGCCGAATGCCTCTGCGGGCGTCCACCAGCCGTTCATCTCGGATACGAGAGGCTGTGCAACGGACGTATTGTTTACGGTGTCCGTGATCGCGTTCAGCATCACGTCGTCGATGCCTGTGGAATCCAGCGGAACAACGCCGCGGACCTCATAACGGATCTTCTGGCACTCTGCGCTGCCCAGATATACTGCCAATGCAACCGCAACGTCCATGTTCTCACAGGTCGGATTTACGCCGACTGCCTTGGAGCCTGCATAAGACTTCATCGTACCTTCGTAATCGCCTGCCTTAAAGGAAGGAAGCTGTGCGCAGGCAAAGTTTTCGCCCAGCGCCTCTTCGATCGCCTCGCGATCCCAGGAGCCGGAGAAGAACGCGCCCAGTTTGCCTTCGCCAAACAGAGAGATCGCCTTGCCTGCCTCTTCGTTTGCCTGATTGGTAAACTTCGGGTTTGCAGCCAGATCTACCAGATACTCTGTCACCGCCAGGCCCTTTTCATCGTTGAAATCACAGGGAGAGGAGCCGTCCGTGCCGTCAGCGCCGAACATCGTCCCTCCCACGCCGTAATAAAATGCGGGGATATACCAGCTGTTGCCCAGAGGGAAGCAGACGTTGATCACGCCCTCGCCCAGATCCTTCGCCATCATGGCGTCCAGATCCTTTACCTCGTCAGCGGTAAATTTGCTGCTGTCATAGTACATAAACCAGCCGTTATATGCGTAGGGGACGCCGTACACGCCGTCCTCATAAGTAACGGTGTTCATCATGGATTCGGAGTTTGCCGCCTTTACCGCGTCCAGATTCTTGCCGCCCAGCTCTGCGATCGCGCCGGAATCCACAAGGATCGGGAGCTGGTCGTTTGCATACATGTAAACGTCCGCCGCCGCGTCCACGTCCTTTGTTACCTCATCCTTTGCCACGTCCTCGCCGCATACGCCGTATTCAAAGGTAATGTTCCATTCGGGATGCGCTTCGTCGAAGGATTCGCACATTGCCACCAGAATGCCCTTGTCGTAGCCGTCCACCGGGTTCTGATCCTCCTGCGGCCCCCATACCTTTAAGGTCACGTCCTTTGTCTCTGCAGGCGTCTCTGCTGCCGCCGTATCTGCGGGCGCTTCACTTGCCGCCGGGGCTGCAGTGTCTGCGGGCGCCTTGCTCTCTGCCGGAGCCTCTTCGCCGCCGCAGCCTGCAAGCGCCGTCATGCACATCGCTGCAGAAAGCATCATCGCTGTCACTTTTTTCATTTTCATACCGTTCCCTCCTATTCACTATGCACTCTTTTTGAATGCTTCCGTGCTTTTCTTTATGCATTTATTATAGTTTTTATGAGGATTCCGGTAAATATCAACTATTTAAGATTGATATTGTTTTTTTGAGAAGATGCCGGAAAATGGATGCACATCCTTGTCCCCGCACCGATTTTTGATTCCACTGTGACCGCATAGGCTTCCCCGTAAAAAAGCCTGATCCGCTCGTTTACATTGCGCACGCCGTAGCCTTTGGACTCCATCGTCAGCATCTTTTCCGCCGTCTCCCTGTCCATGCCCACGCCGTTGTCCTGCACCGTAAAATGCACGCAGCCGTCCTCCAGCCAGCCCTTGATCTCAATGCGCCCGCGCCCGTCGGTCTTTGTCTCAATGCCGTGCATGATCGCGTTTTCCACAAGGGGCTGCAGGATCAGGTTCAAGGACTGGCACGAAAGGATTTCCGGCTCTGCGTCGATCGTATAATCGAAATCGCCGTCGTGCATCATGCTCTGGATTTCCAGATACGCCCTCGTATTTTTCAGCTCATCCTCCACGGACAGCGTATTTTTCCCGCGGTTTAAGGCAGTCCTGTAAAAAGTGGACATCGCCAGCGTCATTTTGCTGATGTCCGTTTCCCCCGCCGCCAGCGCCTTCCAGTTGATCAGGGACAGTGTATTGTACAAAAAATGGGGATTGATCTGCGCCTGCAGCGCCTTCATTTCCGACTCCTTTTGCCTTAGCTTCCCCACATAGACCTCCTGAATCAGGGTGCGCAGCCGCTCCAGCATTTTGGCAAAGCTTCTGTATAAAACGCCGATTTCATCCCCGTACTCGCTTTCTGCCGCAAGCTCCAGGCTCTCCTGCTTTTCTTCCAGATTGCCCTCTTCCACTTCCAGCATATGCCCGGTTAGCCGCTCGATCCGCCTGCTGACCAGCCGGGAAACCACAAAGCTTGCCGCAACTGCGCCAAACAGGCACAAAATGACCGTCAGCGCCACCATCACGCTCACCGGCCGCATCGCGTCCCCCGCAATGTCCGCAGGCTGATACAGCCAGATCTTCCAGCCGGTCACCTCCGAATCCTGACAGATCATGCTGTAAGCCGACTCCTTCCCCTTTCCCTGCTGCGCCACAAACTCCGGGTAGGACAGCCGGTAGCCGCCGTTTTCCTCCGAAAAGCGGCTTCCCTCATACAAAACCTCTCCCACCTTATCCGTAATAAAAATGCCGTATTCGGAATTCAGCGTCTGCTCATAAGGGGCAAAAAGCGCCTCATAATCTGCCCGGATGCAAAGGACGTCCGCCCGCCGCCCTTCCAGCCCCGTCGGCATCCTTCGCGCGCAGCACACCTCCTTTGTCCTGCGCTCCACATGCCACGAAAGCCCCGTCGCCAGCTGCGCCTCCTGATACCAGTCCTCGTCTGCCGCCTCTGCCGCCGGGGCGATGGTCGTATCGTGCTTTACCATGCCGTTATCCGTATAGACCGTGATCCTTTCGACGTCGTCATGAAAATATTTCAGCGACTGCAGCACCGGATCGACTACCTGAGTCACCTGCTCGTACTGCTCATAGGGCGTTTCATATTCCCGTGAAAAGACTTTCGCAAGGCTCTGGTCAAAGGCGATATAATCCGCCAGATTCCCGTATACCTTCAGCTTTGCGTCCATCGCCGCCACCGACTGATACAGATAGGACTTTAAGTTAATGTCCTCCTTATCCTCGATCACACTCCGCATCTGGCTGAAGCTGAACAAAAACAGGATCATTACCGGCACAAAGCAGAAGCACACATAAAACAACGCCAGCTTGTATCTGAGCTTTATCCCGTTAAGCCAATGTCCGATCTTCTTCATTTTCCCCTGTTCCATCCCCCATATCCCGGTACTTCTGCGGGCTTACCCCGAAATATTCCCGAAAGCTCTGGCAAAAATAGGAAACGTTCGGATAGCCCACCTTTTCGCTGATGCCCACGATCTTTTCATGGGTATCTTCCAGCATCTCCCGCGCCTTTTCCATCCGGCACGCCTTGATAAATTTACTCAGGTTCTGCCCCGTCTCTTTTTTAAAGACCGTGCTCAAATAGCTGGGCGCCATGTAAACCTGCTCTGCCAAAAGCTCAATGCTCAGTTCCTCCCCATAGTGCCCGTAAATATAGCGCTTTACCTCCTCCACCTCCCGGTGGCTGCCGGGGACGCTGCCCTGAACGCTGCGCTCCAAAAGCCCGATGTTTTTTTCCAGGATCTTTTGTATCTCCTTTAAATCTGCCGCATGATACAAAAGCTCCATTTCATCATCCAGTTCCTTCCCGCTTTTTTCGGGAATCGCCTCGTACAAAAGCTTTAACAGGCTGGAAAACATAAATTTTACATAGATCTGGGAAAATCCCGTGTTTTTCCCGTAATTCTGGAAAAGCCGGCTGCAGTGCTCCCGCAGGCTTAAAATATCCTTTGTGCGGATGTCCTGCCGGATCTGTTTCATGAGCGTATCGTCATCCAGCTGCACGTCCTGCGCCCGCTCCGCCTCGTTTTCTGCCATATAGACGCGGCTTTCCAGCCCGTAAAACCGGTTTTCCATCAAAAGCTCCAGCTCCTGACAGCGCTCTCCCAGCTGTTCCTTTCCCTTTAAGCCGGAGGATACCGCCACATAGCTTTTTTGCCCCGCCTTCAGATCCTTTTCCAAAAGCCCGTTGATCTGCCTGCCGATCTCCTTCCAGTCGCCGCCCTCCTGCGTAAAAAAGAGCATGCTCTGCTGGGGATTTAAGTTCAGATAGTCAAATTTTTTGCCGACCCGCCTGCCGATCTCATCAGACAGCTCCTTTTGCCGTCCCCCGAAAAAGTCGCTGTCCGTCTCCAAAAGCATCAGCCTTTTGTAACTGTCCAGAAAATCCAGCGCATAACAGCCCTTTGCTCGCCGTTCGATCTCCTCGATCCCGACGCCGTTGACGACCGAGTTAAGGATGTATTCCTTAAAAAAGCTGCCCTCCGCCGCCTTCCGGCTCTCCTCCCTTTTCTCGCTGTCCAAATCCGCCGCGGCCTTTTCCATCACACGCTTAAATTCCTCCGGGTCTACGGGCTTTAATATGTATTCCTCCACCCCGAAGCGCATCGCCTGCCGCGCGTATTCAAATTCCCCGTAGCCGGAAAAGATCACTTTTTTCATGTCCGGACAGCGCTTTGTTGCCTGCTCCAAAAGCTCGATGCCGTTCATAAAAGGCATTTTTACATCCGTTATCAGAATATCCGCCCGGTTTTGTTCCAGCCATTCCAGCGCTTCTTTTCCGTTGACGGCTTCAAAAATCTCAAATTCCTGCCCCATCTGATCCAGCAGGAATCGGATGCCTGCCCGCTCTATTTTTTCGTCGTCTGCAATTAAGATCCGGTACATGATTTTTCCCCCATGGTTTTTCTAAGCTCCTTACCGCTTCGCCTTCCGATACCCTGCCTTCTGCGCCTCCGCTTCTGACTCAAATAAAATCAGATTCGGCGAATCCGCCATCGTATCATAATCCGCCTGTCCCGGGCAGTGATATATTTTTGACTTTTTATTTCCGCGGATTTCCAATTCTCCTTCATTTTCTTCTGCATTTCCTGCGCCGTCTTCTGCTGCCAGCGCGCTTTCTCCGGTGGCATAATCGATCGCGATCCCGGGCTGCACATTATAGGCAAATACGTCAAAGCAGACGCCTTCGCCCTGATCCTCCACCGACCAGCCCTCCATCCGCACACCCCGCGCCACAAGCTCGCTGCCTTCAAATACGGGCGTTACCCGGTAAAGCACATGGTTATCCGTTTCTTTTACATAGTCTGCCACCATATTTTCAAACGGCAGCATTCCGTCCACATTCAGATAACGGGTTCCGGTGATCAGATTTTCCTCGTTGGCATTTTCGCCCGTAAGCTGATAACCGATCAGATGACAGCGGTTATACAAATATTTGCCGTCCACAATATCATATTTCGCCGTTTTCCAGCCGGAGGGCTTAACCTGCCCGATACTCCCGCGCTCCTCTGTCGGCATCATATCCGTTCCTACGTTAGCGTAAGCCGTGCCGCATCTGCCAAGGCTGTCCAAGCCGCTGTAATGCTCGAAGGACTGCTGTGTCATTTCTTCTTCCGAAAAGTCCGGCACATTGTCGCCGATTGCCGTATACGGGGAACCGCCGTAGCCTTCGATTTCCGTACCGTCGTCCAATACGATGCGCTCATGCGTCTTTTCCGGCTGTTTGGACGCTGCCGGATCAAGCTCCTGTCCGTCATTCTGATCCTGTACGGCACTTTGCCCGATATTTTGTCCAAACTCCTGTCCTTCCGCGCCCTGCGTCCCTGCGCATCCGCCGATCAGAAGTGCCGCCGATACCGCGCCCAGAAACAATTTCCATTTTCCGCTTTTTACTGCCCGTTTTCCAAACATTTTTGTCATCTCCCTGATGTCATTTTTTCTAAAATCCTATCGTGCCCCTTACTTTTTCACATAAGTCTCCTGCGTGATCTTTTCATGGGAATTTCCGGGAAATTCCTCTGCTTCAATCAGCTTCCAGTCCCCCAGATCTACGTCCAGCCAAAAATCTGCCGGATATTTCCGGTTCCACCGAAAAACGATCAGCTTTTCCAGCCGGTCCAGAACCGCTTTTACCCCCTTATTTTCAACTACGCACAGCTCCCCTTTCCCTGCGACAGAAAGGAAATCCTCCCGCACCTGCTTTGGCACGTCCATTCCTTCAAACAGTCCCGCCGTATATTCGTTCATCCACAGCTTTTTCCCTGCTGCCAGCGCTGCAATGCGCTCCGTCACAACCCGGTCGCGGCTCTGCCGCCTTCCGTTAAAAAGCATTCCGTTTCCGTCGTCCAGACATACGATTGCGATCATAAAACTCCCCTTTCAAAAACACTCCCGTTTCCATGTGATCCGCAAATCCCGAATCTGCCTCTATCATAACAAAAATGCCGCTCTGAATCAACGCAGAGCGGCATTTTTGACGGTAAGCAAAACGATAAGCCGGGTTATGTCGTGAATGGTCATCTATCTAGTCCTGCCGTTGCCGGCAGGCTCAAGCGACCCACCTGAAAGCAGGTCGGGCAAACCTGTCGCTTTCTATTCGGTCTTGCTTCGGATGGGGTTTACATATGCCCCGCCCGTTACCGGGCGGGCGGTAGTCTCTTACACTGCCCTTCCAACCTTACCGGCACAAAAGCCGGCGGTACATTTCTGTTGCACTATCCTTGGAGTCGCCTCCACCGGACGTTATCCGGCATCCTGCCCTGTGAAGCCCGGACTTTCCTCACCTGTCCCCTTTCGGGCGTCCAGACGGACTGACAGCCGCGACCATTTATCTTACTTACCATGTGACATTCTACCAGCAAACTGCACGCTTGGCAAGGCTTTTTCCTATATTGGAAATCCAGATTTATTTTTCTTTTCCTCCGGCAAATACTTAGCAAGCTCCTCTGCCAACGCATACACCGTTGTTCCCGGCGCAATATCTGCAGGCGTCCTGCCTTCCCCACTTTTCATGATGCGCTTTGCATATCGGATTGCCAACTTCGGACTGCCCTTTTCCAGAAGGATCTCAAAAATATTTTTCATATTCTTCTGATATTTTCCGATGCCCAATTCTCTAAACTTATCATTCAAAAATGAGATATATTCTGTCCGGTGATTATTCGCCGTATAATAAGCAAAATGCAGAAGAAACCAAAATTCAATGCACTCATTGCTCCATGCAGCATGATATTGCACATATGGATTTTGCTGATTTAAGCATTCTGCCCTTTGTACCACACCATTAAAATCTTTTGCAGGGAAACTGTCTTTATCGTACACGCACCAGACCTGTCCCCTTTCAATTTCATTTTTCTTTATATACTTTTCAGCCATCCCAATTACGCGCATGGTTTCCGCCTGACACGGTTCTATTTCGATCAGTACCATATCACGATAAACCGGATTATCTTCAATGTAGCGCTTAAAGCCTTCAAAATAGGAAGGCTCCGTCTGCTGCCCTTCGCAGAAAATATAATATCGAAATTCTTTCTTTTCCAGATATTCCTGCCGGCGTTTTTTCTTCCACGCCTCCATTCCGGCTTTTTTAGGCATTGACCTTCCCCCAATCTATAATTTTTCTAAGATATGGGTCGGCGCCATACTTGCCTTCCAGATACTGCTTATCAAACTTGGCATCCTTACGGACAGACTCACCCTTTTCGTTTTTAAATTCAACCAGCGAATACAGTTTGGAATTCTGCCGGTTTCCTTTTGCAACAAACCATATTTCGTCTCTTCGGAATACTTCGCTGTTCATTGTAGATAAATCATGGGATGTGAAAATCAATTGCGCTCCATGCCGATTGATTTTCATATCATTGAACAGCATAATAACATGCCGCAGCAGCACCGGATGAATTTTGGCGTCTAATTCATCAATAACCAATGTCGTTCCAGAAACAAGGCTATCCGCAATAAATGGCAGCAGCCCAAATAATTTCTTGGTTCCGCTGGATTCTTCCGATAAATTTAGTTCAAACTCATACCCGTCAACAACATGTCTGGTATAAACCTCGATCCGTTCGTCCTCTTTTTCTTCAACCCTGAAATTTGTAATATCCAAATCCATCTCCTGAATCATTTCCAGAAAAAGAGTCTTTACATCTTCAGAAGCCGCAATTGCCATCCCGAGTTCCTGCATCGGATTTCCATAATTCAAAAAAACAATCCCATATTCAAACCAGTTCAATACATCTTTTACCACTTCATTCTTTTTATGGGTAATTCCCAAATAGGAAAGCAACGTCAGTGTGTCGGACAATTCATTACTGATTTTCAGCCTTGCCAACGCGCCTTTTAATTCAACCCCTTCGTCAGAGCGTTCCAAAAGAGCGGATCTTCTGCCCGTATCAAATTTTACACGATCCAATCTCTCATACAGAACAATATCCTTCTTTACTGTCAGAACATACCGGTATTCCGCCGCTTTTGTGCGAAAGAAAAGTTCAAATTCTGTGGGTTCTTCTTTTTCTTTCTCTCCGAAAGCAAACGGCTCTATCAAAATTTTTTTCATTTGAAAAAAACGGTCATTATTATCATCCGTTGCATACAAGGGACGTAATACTTTTGCGACCAATATATGCAGCGCTTCCAGCACATTTGACTTTCCGCCGCCATTAGGTCCATAAACAGCAGATACCGGCAAATATAATTCTCCATCCATATCTTTGATTATCCTGTCCTCGTGCTCGGATATGGCGGCAGCCTGCATATCAAAAGTCATTTCTTCTTTAATACTTTTAAAATTTTTAACTGTAAATTGACATAACATAATATCCGCCACCTCCAATATCTATATTTCGATTATACCACCTTCTCTTATTTTGTAAATATATATGAGATTTTTTCTCATATATATGCTTATAATTTTGTTTTTTTCACAGCCTGTCCAATTTCAGACCCGGAAGCAGCTGCCTCCGACGAATTCCCGCACGATCGAATTTTTCGGCAGGTCCTCGCTGCTGACGCCCAGAAAATAATCCAGGAACTTCAAAAGCCGCTTCGCCTCAAAATATTCCGGCTCATCTTTCCCGATGCTGTAAAGAAGCGGTTCCGCATAGGTTTTCAGTACGCTCAGCTCATAGATCAGGACGGAATTAAACATCGCGTCCGCGCATTCCTGAAACGGGAAAATATTCTCCTCTTCTCCCCGTCGCACCGACGGCCACTGGCTGATCGTCTGCTTTGCAGACGTCCCTCTCGTGCGCGCATCCCGCACAAGCCGCCGCAAAAGCCTGCCGTCCGTCGTCCGGATCCGGTTATGCTCATCCACGTTTAAGCTTGTGAGCGCGCTGATATAGATCTTATATTTGCTGTCGTTTGGCAGCGCATAGGACATTGCGTCGTTGAGCCCGTGGATCCCCTCGATCACAAGAATATCCTCTTTCCCAAGCTGCAGGGAATTGCCGTTATATTCCCGTTTCCCGGTTTTAAAATTATAGGTCGGCATCTCCACCCGCTTCCCGGAAAGCAGATCGCACATATCCTCGTTGAACCGTTTTACGTCGATGGCGTCAAGGCTTTCAAAATTATACTTTCCGTCCGCGTCCTTTGGCGTCAGCTCCCGGTCGATAAAATAATTGTCCACCGCAATGGGATGGGGCTTTAAGCCGAAGGTTTTTAGCTGGATCGAAAGCCGGTGGGAAAAGGTCGTCTTGCCGGAAGAGGAAGGCCCCGCGATCATCACGAATTTTACATGGGGACGCTGCGCAATTTCCTCTGCGATCTTTCCGATCCTGCTCTCCTGCAGCGCCTCCTGCACAAGAATCAGCTCCGCCAGATCCCCCTCGCAGATCTTGTCGTTTAAATCCCCGACCGTATCGATCCCAATCTGATCGCCCCAGCGGGTAGACTGATACAGCGTTTCAAAAAGCTTAGAACGCTCCTCAAGCCCCGGCGCTTCCGCCGGATTTTCCGCATCCGGCAGCATCAGCATCAGCCCCTCCCGGTAGCGCACCACATCAAAGCATTCCAAATACCCGGTGTCCGGAACCATATAGCCATAGTAATAATCATAATAGCCGTCCAGATTGTACACATTGATGTAAGAGCCCCTCCGGTATTTAAAAAGCTGAACCTTATCGCTCATCCCCTGTTTTTCAAACAGCTGTATCGCCTCGTCTGTCGGGAAAGCTTTTTTTACAAAAGGAAGCTGTGCCCTGACAAGGCTGTGCATCCGCTCCTTTACCTGCTCCACAAACGCCTCGTCTATTTTCAGCCCGCCCTTTGGCGAACAGTACAGCCCTTTTCCAATGGAAAATTCCACCTTCAGCTTGCCCTTTTGGGGCGCGCCCGCCACATCTGCAGCCGCCTTCATCAAAAGCATTACCGCGCTTCTGGAATAGGTATCATGCCCGATCCTGTCCTGCGCCGTCAAAAATGTAACCTTTGCCCCGTCCTTTACCATCCAAAACAACTCCCGGATCTTATGATCCGCTACCGCAAGCACGATCCGGTGGGCATATGCCCCCTGTACCTGCTGTGCCAGCTCCCTGTAGGTGCACCCTTCGCTGCATTCCATGTTCTCCCCGTTTATCGTTACCTTCATCTGTTTTTCCTCCTGTTCTGCCGCTTAAGCCTCCCCCAAAAATTCCAAAACCTTTCCTGCAAACGTCATACGCGCCAAAAGCTCCCTGCGCCGCAGCGCGATCCGTTCCTGCTTCGCATCCAAAACCGCGCCCTGACCGCCTTGTGCGCCTTGCCCTAAATCAGCCCCTTCCTCCGGCGCTGCCGGCATCCCGGAAAGCAAAGCCCCGTCTGTTGCCATTGTATGCTTCAGAAAAGAAATTAGTACGCCGTTTTGATCCGCTATGAGCCGAAGCCCCAGCCAGTCTGCCGCCCCTTCCCGTTCTTCTTTTGAAAAGCCGGACGCTTCCAGCCGTTTTTCAAGCGCCTCGTTTTCCCGTTTTACATTCAGGGCGTCCCTGACCCACTCTTCGTCCGCTTCCCGCACCGCCAGCATCATCGGATAAAATTTGCCGTCCTCCAGCACCATATTTTCCCGCAGGATCAAAAAGCCCAGCTCTGCCAGCTTCCGGCGCACCAGCCAGATTTCCGACTGGGGCGACAGCACGCACCATTTAAGCGCCGCCGTCTTTTCCGGCACATCCGTCAGGATCTGCACGATCAGCTTGCCGCCCATTCCCGCAGCGATAAAGCCGTCCGCGCCCTCTGGATCCGCCGCCTGTCTGCCGTCTGCACCTTCTTCATCTGCTGCCTTTTTGCCGTCCGCACCTGCAACCGGGATCTGCTTTAATCCGTCGGACAATACCGCCCCGATCCGGTCTGTCAGCCTGCTTTCCCGGATGTGCTCCTTTGCCCGTTCCAGCGGCCCTTTCCGCACATCCCCCGCAAAAATATAAGGGCAGATGCCATGCTGCGCCAGATAAATGGATACAAATCCATGGTCACAGCCGACATCCGCCGCCGTATGGCCGCAGGGGACAAGCTCCGCTACGGCTTTCATTCTGTTTGATAATTCCATCTTTTTCTATCAGCCGGACCGCCCCGAAAGACGGCCCGGCATCCTTTCGGCATTGTTTTTTGCAAACCTGTCGGTTTAGTCCAGATAGTCCTTTAACTTGCGGCTGCGGCTCGGATGACGCAGCTTGCGCAGCGCCTTCGCCTCGATCTGGCGGATACGCTCTCTCGTTACGTTAAACTCCTTGCCTACCTCTTCCAGCGTCCGTGCACGTCCGTCGTCCAGACCGAAACGCAGGCGCAGCACCTTCTGCTCCCTGTCGGTCAGGGTGCTCAAAACCTCTACCAGCTGTTCCTTTAACAGGGTAAACGCCGCCGCGTCCGCAGGCACGGGCACGTTGTCATCCTGAATAAAGTCGCCCAGATGGCTGTCCTCCTCCTCGCCGATGGGCGTTTCCAGAGAAACCGGCTCCTGAGAGATCTTTAAAATCTCACGCACCCTGTCTACGGGCATATTCATCTCTTCGGAAATCTCCTCGGGAGTAGGTTCGCGGCCTAACTCCTGCAAAAGCTGACGGCTCACGCGGATCAGCTTGTTGATCGTCTCGACCATATGCACCGGGATGCGGATCGTCCTCGCCTGATCCGCGATCGCCCTCGTGATCGCCTGTCTGATCCACCACGTCGCATAGGTGGAAAACTTGTAGCCCTTGCGGTAATCGAATTTTTCGACCGCCTTGATCAGACCCAGATTGCCCTCCTGGATCAGGTCAAGAAAGAGCATCCCGCGTCCCACATAGCGCTTTGCAATGCTCACAACCAGACGCAGGTTCGCCTCCGCCAGACGCTTTTTGGCGTCCTCGTCGCCGTTTTCCATCCGCTTTGCCAGCTCGATCTCTTCCTCGGCAGACAACAGCGGAACCTTGCCGATCTCCTTTAAATACATGCGGACAGGGTCTTCGATGCTGATTCCGTCGGGGATGCTCAGATCCAGATTCTCCATATCCACATCTTCTTCATCTGCCAAAAGCAGCTCTTCGTCGGGGATGTCGTCCTCTTCCGTAATGCGCAGGACGTCCACGCCGCTTTTTTCCAGCGCCTCCAAAACGTCGTCAAGCTGCTCGTCTTCCAGATGCAGATCCGCAAGATAATCGCTGATCTCCTGATATTCCAGCACATTTTTCTTTTTCTTTGCCATGGCGAGAAGGCCTCTTACCTTCTCCTCCATTTTTGCCCTTACGTTTTCATCTACCATGTCTGTCATCCTTCCTGTGTCTGTGTTGTATTGTTCGCTCTATTGCAGAGATATATGCGTTTTTCCAAGCTCCTCCAAAAGTCTCTTGCCGTCGATCACACGCTTTAAGGCTTCCACGTCCGTCCCCAGCCGGGCGCTGTCCCTTTCATAGCTGTTGCGCTTTACCGCATAAACGATGTCGTGGATCGCCTTTTCCTGCTCCTGGATATTTTCCAGCCGGGCAAGCTTTGTGTGAAACAGGGACGCCGCCTCCCGCTGCTCTTCTTCCTCCTCGAACATACTGATGATGCCCGCCGGATCGATCCTCCCGTTTTCCAGCTCCGCAAAAAGCCGCGCAGCCACCTTTTCATACAGCCCTTCCGTAAAATCGCCGGGAGAAATGTATTTTTTGATCTGCGAAAAAAGCTTCGGCTGCTCCACCAGCCATGTCAGCAAAAGCTTCTGGCTGTTTTTAATGCCCTCCTCGGCAGTATTCTTTTTCTGGACGCCGGTTCTGGGACGCTCCAGAGGCTTTGCAAGCCCCGTCTGCGCCGCATAAGTGCCCACAAGCCTGCGCAGGTTTTCAAAGCCGATGTTATATTTCTGCGCCGCCGCTTCGATATAATTCTCCCGCTCCACCTCTTCCGAAAACGTACAGAGCTTTTTGGCGATCTCCCGGTGGAAATTCGTCTTCTGCTCCGGGTCGGATAAGTCAAATCCCTTCTGGATCTGGCGCAGCTCAAAGAAAAAGCTGTTTTCCGCATGGTCGAGCCGCTTCTGGAACTCCTCCGCCCCAAGCGCCTTGATAAATTCATCCGGATCCTTATAGGGCTCCAAGCTGATCACGCGCCCGGTCAGCCCTGCTTCCTTTAAAATACCGATCGCCCGAAGCGCCGCGTTCGTGCCCGCCCCGTCGCTGTCATAGGACAAAAGCACCTCCTGCGCATAGCGCTTCAGCAGCATCGCCTGCCCCGCCGTAAACGCCGTTCCAAGGGACGCCACCGCCTGCGTAAAGCCCGCCTGATGCATGGCGATCACATCCATATAGCCCTCGCACAAAATGATGTTTCCCTTACGGCTTGTCCGCGCAAAATTCAAGCCGTACAGGTTGCGGCTCTTGTCAAAGATCTCCGTCTCCGGAGAATTCAGATATTTCGGCTTGCCGTCTCCCATCACCCTGCCGCCGAAACCGATCACCCGGTGGTTGATGTCCTGAATCGGAAACATCACGCGGTTCCAGAACTTGTCGTACATCCCGTGCTTTTCATCCACGTTGCACAGCCCCGCATCCCGGATCAGCGCCTCCTCGTAGCCCTTTGACTTCAGATAGCCGATCAGGTCGTCGCTGTATTTGTTGGCGTAGCCCAGCCCGAAATGGTTCATCGTTTCATCTGAAAGCTGCCGCTGTCTCAGATACTGCATCCCGACCGCGCCCTGACGGTTTCTCAGCTGATAATAAAAATATTTTGCCGCTTCCTTATTCACTTCCAGAAGCCGCGCCCTGCGGCTGTCGGCTTTCCTTGCCTCCTGTGAATATTCCAGCTCCGGCAGATCCACGCCCGCGCGCTGCGCCAGCATCTTGACCGCCTCCGGAAACGTCGCGTTTTCATATTCCATCAAAAAGGTGATCACATTGCCGCCCGCGCCGCAGCCAAAGCAGTAGTACATCTGCTTTGCCGGCGAAACGGAAAAGGACGGCGATTTTTCGTTGTGGAAGGGGCACAGTCCGAAATAATTGCTTCCCTTCTTCTGCAGCCGTACATAGCCGGAAATCACCTCTACAATATCGTTTTTGGTTCTGATCTCCTCGATCAGTTCTTCCGGATAATACATGTTTTCTCTCATTCCTCCGCATCCGCGGCTTTCTTTCCACGCTTCCCGCCGCATCCAAACGCTACGCGTCCCTTTTGCCACGATAATCGCAGGAAGAAAGCCTGCGGTTTTTCCGATCCACAAAAATCGAAAAAACCGCTTCTTAGCTAATTATTCTGCAAAACCCTTCCGTTTCCTTTTTTTTAACGGCAAATATCGTAAATAAATTCCGCGTTTTTATCCATCGCGTCATAGGATACTTTAATCGGAGACATCTGGAATACATGCCACATCCCTTTATAGACGTCCAGATGCGCCGAGACGTTTTCCTTGATCAGCTTTTTATGAAGAAGCGTCGCATCCGACAAAAGGATCTCGTTATCCCCCACCTGAATATAGGTCGGCGGAAAACCCTTGAAATTTCCAAACAGCGGCGAAATAAACGGATTGGAAAGTTCCTGTCCCGCCGCATAATTTTCAATCATCCGGTCCAGATAGTCCTGATCCAAAACCGGATCGACCTCTTTTCTGGACTCGTAGCTTTTGCCGGATTTGGTCAGATCCGTCCACGGCGACAAAAGCACAAGCCCTCTCGGCAGGATCCGCCCCTGCTCTTTTAATTTAAGCGTCAAAGAAAGCGCTAGATTGCCGCCCGCGCTGTCTCCCGCCACGATCACGTCCCGCGCGCCGTATCCTAAATACATCAGATGGTTCCACGCTTTCAGCGCATCCTCCGTCGCCGCCGGATACGGATGCTCCGGCGCCAGCCTGTAGTTAAAGGCAAACACGTCCATCGAGGTGGATTCCGCCAGCTTTTTTGTCAGCGTGCGCGCATACACCGTGCTCCCCGTAGAATAGCCGCCGCCGTGGCAGTACAGGATCACATATTTTTTCATATGGGCGCGCGTTACCCTCACCCATTCGCAGCTCATGTCCTCCACCGTTACCGGCGTATATTCCACTCCTTTTTCCGTCCCCAAAAGCGCCCCGATCCGATCCTGCGACTGCCGGTGCCGGTTCAGGTCCGGATGCTCCACCAGCCCGTGCACCTTCCGGATCAGGTTCATCATGCTCTGATTCTGTTTCTCGCTGACTGCCATCTGCCAACCTCCTTCGCAAAACTCCATCCTTCCGTCTGCGTCCGGCGCCGCACACTGACGAAAGATATATCAACTCTAAAATCTAACATAAGTCCCGACAAACTGCAACATTCTTGTGCCAGTTTACGGCAATGTATTTTGGGTATAAAAAGTGTGCGCCAAGGCGCACTGCCGTGTGAGCAATAACGATTTAATTGTTATCCGTTCTGTAAGCTGGAATTGTTAATTTGGAGCCAGTCCTATAATGCCAACTGCTATTGCATCAATAAAAAGGATAAATGCTGTCACACAAATCAGCAAAATCGTCGTAACAGCTTTTGCAATAAGCTGTTTCTTTTTGTCAAAATTGCTCTTTTTAATAAATTTTAGGGCAAAACTTAAAATAACAATCGTAATCAAGGAAATAATATTATAAAGAATTACTGTGTCCATCTATATATTCGCCTTCGTATAATATCAATTTATTTTTTCTTTTTTATCGTAAATCTCCAAACCGGGAGTTGTTTACCCAAAATGGAATGGAATGACCATATCAAGTAAAAATGCAAGAACTATACTAATTGCTCCCATTAGAACAGAACTTTTCAATGTGTCCCTCTTCAAAACAGTAAGTCCAATAATAAAGACTATCAATTCTAAAACAGAGAGTGCCTCGAAATATCCCCATCCATATACGAAAGTCATGTTAAACAATACTGCTAAAATCAATATTGATAGCATAAATGCTGGTTTGCTTTTGCCTTTCGCATACCAACAAAAAATGCAAAAACATTAACACTTGCCCTTATTGCAGAATTACTATAAATAGAAATACACAGTGCAATCAATACCCAAATTGCAAAACGCCCAAGGAAATTATGAACATCTAATGCTCCATCTATTGCCATAAGCACACTTGACAGTTCAGCTTGACGAAAATCCAAAAATTTTGAAGAAGTTCCCAAAACTATGCCAAGGAACAATACAGCTATGGTATTCATAATTTTTCTATTATCAGATATAAGATTTTCTGCACTCCTTATATCATTCAAGAACTTGTTCATAGGCATCTCCCAACTTCCAATTCTCCCATTTCTTTCTTAGTTAAACGAAAGTTTGTTTAATACATAATATTTGAATTAGATTGATGAATACTCTCCCATTCAATCCTTTCGTACTTTTCTTTAACCGCTTCTGATAATTGTTTTTGACACCCACCCATGTCTTGATAGTTTACTAATTCTTGTAATTCTGCAAGAGCTAATCTGTTTGCGTCCTTTTCAAATGAATCCCCAATATAATCTATTTCCCGAAGAATTCTGACCTCAATTCCATATCCATCATTTAAATATTTTTCTATTTTTTTATGAACATCTGTTTCCCTAACACCACGCAAATAATCATTTAAATGCGAGTTTTTCCCTAGCATTCTAAGAAAAATATCGTTTGATTTCCCTATATAAAAACATATATAATTTTCATCTACTTTGACAAAAAATCCATACACTCCTCTAATTTTACTTTTGGGTGTCATTTCTTTCGGAACATAAATACCAAGTTGTTTTATTTCATTAAGTCGTTTATTAAACTCTTTTAATTCTCTATCCGTCATTATTATCATCCTTTTTATCTTTCTGCATAAAGATATCGGTTACTAATTTCAATTTTTTCAGTATCCCTAAAATTAGATATTTACTTACTGCTCCATATAATTTGACCGCCCAAATAAACGTTTTCTATCCCGTCTATATTGATAGAGGTTTGATGTTTGCCACTTGAAAACAGAAAAGATACAGGTACTTTTTTTGTGCTTATGAACACGTTATTTTCCTCTTGCTCAATTTTCCACCCTTTAAGAGCAACCGCTGATTCTGTTGCAGATACTTGCAGTTCCAAAGTTGCATCATTTTGCGTAATATTATATGATAATTGCGCTCCATCAACTGGCTCTCCTATCACAAATAATTTTAATAAAATGCACAATATAATAATTCCTAAAGCTGTAATGCCTATCCTTATTTTCTTCTTCACAGGATGTTCCTCCTCAAATTCCTACTTTCTTGTTCTTTTCCACTCCCATCTTCCTGCCCTTATGGACAAGAAGCATCCCTCGCTTTGCTCGGTCAATTCCAATTCTCCCATTTCTTTCTTAGTTAAACTTAAGTTTCTGTGTCATCTCTTTGTTCAAAAATAATCCACTTTTCATTCATAAAAATTTCTATGGTATCATCAGAACCGTATTGATATTTAAAACCTGTTCCAAAGTTAGATTGGTCATTCTTGGTTGGTATTTCAGAACCATCAACCGTTGAGGTAATCTTACCGTCCATTACTCCACATCGACCATTTAATGTGCTTTCTTTTCCAGTGTCATAATAAAGTTTATTATTTACCATGACCATAGGGATTATATCCCATTGAAGTTCAGTGGAATTTTGTTCAGATGTGTTATTTTTAACTTGAAAAAACTCCTGCTTTGTTCCAATAATATCTTCATAACTGCTTTGAATTACTGTGGTATCATTATCGGTCAGAAGCCTATTCGCATAATTATTAAGAGCTTCACAAGGTTCATATTTGCATTTGTAACCAATCCCATCAATGATGATAAACGGATTAAATGCGATAATTTTCATCTGGGAACCGTCTGCTAAAAATAAAGTGAAAACAGCCCCTTGTCCGGCATATTCTGTGTATGAGTTGTCCTTATTATAAATAACCACTTCCTTGAGATATGATACTAATTCCTCTGTTTCTGATATTTGAATTGTTGTATCAGGAGGCGATAGCCGAACATTCGCCGAAGTAATATCTGTTGCTTCTAAATCTTTGAATGGTCGCTGACCAGAAAATAAAAGAGCGCTAACACCTATGCCGATCAGACATATCAGTGCAATTAACAGAACCTTCTTATGTTTCATTTGAGTTCATCTCCTATCTTCGATTATTTTATCAGCAATTTGTTCCAAAGTAGCATCTAACTCCAAACCGAAGAAATTCGGATAAAAAATATAGTCGGTAAGATTATCTAAGCCAGTGTTAATCTCCAGATATTCCAACCACCAATCCATTTCATCTTCCTCAAAATCTGTAATATGTAAAACAATTTTCTTGAGTTGCTCATTTGTTAAATTAGATTTCATCGGTGGGGACATTAAAGCTCTGCGTGCTATTGTTTCTAAATCAGTGTAACTCCAATAAGCCTGAAAGACATTGATTTTTATCTTCTTATTTCCAGTAATTTCTCTCAAGTTCTTTTGTAACTGCCCTAACTCTTTTTTCGCTTCTTTATCGTTATCACAGTCTTTTTTGTCCATGAGCAGTGCTGCCTTTTCAATAATTTCCATTATGGCTGGAAGCTTCGTTTCATCAATACTGATTTTTTTCATATTCTACCTCTAATGCTGATTTTTTACTCTGTTCAACTCTCCTATAAACCGGAAGTTATCTGGATAAAGATTATACTTGTAATTGGACGTTACTCTTCTTTTAATCTAGGACCATTTGGAAGAGGTTTTCCATTTTCATCTCGGTTAATAGGAGTTGCTTTAAGATGAAATTGTATATAGCCATCAGCACACGGTATATTCATTTCATATTTTTCCTTTTCACCTCTATATGTAAAATCGCCACCACATCGGATAACTTCACACCATGTATATACTTTTATCATTGTTTTAGGACACATTCCAGCAGGACATTCATATGAAAAGACAAATTTATCTCCTTTTTCCAATCCAAGCCGACAGTGTCCTGCTTTTCCCTCTATTACCGTTAATTCAAATTGCCAATCTTCAATACACCATTTTTGCATACTAATACTCTCCAAACATTATTATAAATAATTCGCTCAATAAATTCTTTAGGTTAGAATCGATGATGGGGTAAACGAAAAAGCAGTTTTGACATTCCAGTGAACTGCCCCTTCGTTTACACCATTTTCGATTTGACCTCATTGAACAAAGTGAGCGTCCGGGTAGTCATTACCTATGGACTTTCAATCTTTTGTACTTACCTGTGATTATACAGGATTTTCTGTGCAGAAGCTACAGAAATCAAGTATTTTCAGATAAATAGGTACGACAACAAAACCTCAAGCTTTGAGGCTTTAGAAAATGTATGAAAGAATAAGCTTTTAACATCTTTGTGGTATTCGAAGCTGTGGTTTTCCAAGATGCCCGCCACAGGATTTACACACACAAATGTTTATCTCATAAAGCTGTTTTAATATTTCTGGTATCTCCTTACCTCGAAGCTTCGAGAGATACTTTTGGCATCCAAGGAGATTCCGGCATAAAGTCAGCTTCTTGTGTTTGCTACGGGAACAAAAAAGTCCGTAATGCCGAATCCTGACAAAACGTTTTGGCGGTACGTGCATCAGAAACCGTCGTATAAATTCAACACCGGAAAGAGTCAGTTCTTTCCATTGTCCTTTGTTCCGGTAATCCTTTACAGAAAAAGTAACGTTTTCATCGTCCATACAGATGATGCGGTGATTGCTGATGGCAATCCTATGGGTATACTTTCCAAGGTAGTCAATCACAGACTGTGCGCCGTTAAAAGTTTTCTTACAATAAGGAATCCATTCCGCATCATAACAGAAATCAATCAGTTCTTTGAACACATAATGGTTACTGTATTTTTCGGCAGTTCCATGAAACTTAAGTTGATTCGTATTCCAGAGATTTTTCAACTCATCCATATATTTTCCACGAAAGACTTTGGAGATAGCCCATATAGGAAGAAAAAACTCAGTACCGTTGTCTTTCCATTCGTTTTTGGATGTCAGACCACCGCCGAGCAGTATTGTATGGATATGGGGATGAAAGTTCATTTCAGATCCCCATGTATGCAGGATGCAGATATAGCCGACAGCAGCACCAAGGTGCTTTGGGTCAGCAGTCAGTTCACTGATTGTAGCAGAAGCTGCATGATACAGGGTGTCATATAACAGTTTCTGATTATTGTAAATGATTGGATTCAGAATGTCAGGAACTGTAAATACCAAGTGGAAGTAGGGTGCATCAAGCACATCCTCTTTGCGGGCATCCATCCACATTTCCTTTGGAACAGCCTGACACATGGGACAACAACGGTTGCGGCAGGAATTATAGTGAATCTGAACAGCACCACAGTCTTCACATACACTGACGTTTGCACCATAGGCTCCGGTTTTGCAGTTCAAGATGTTCCGGGCAACTTTTGCCTGTTCCGGAGAAGGAGAATACTTTTCAAGGTATGCCGAATAAAAACACCGGAAAATATCCTGGACGGTGGGCTTATTCATAATCAGCACCTTCTTTCCTGTCAAAGGGACTTTGGATTCCCATGAGGGATTTGTTGCTGACATGAAGATAAACTTCCGTGGATTTTGGGTCACGGTGTCCAAGCAGTGCCTGAATATTCTGCCGTTCTACTCCCTGCTCCATCAGATGAGTTGCAAAGCTATGACGGAGACAGTGTGGAGTTGCTTTCTTTGGAAGTTCAGCATCGGATACTGCCCGTCGCATCACTTGCTCCAGTGTACTGACTGTCAGGTAATTACCAGTAAATTTATTAGGAAACAGGATCCCACGGGGACGTCCTTTCTCAAACCAGTATTGTGTAAGGATATCCAGACACCGTTTAGAAAGAATTGTATAGCGATCCATCCTGTTCTTCGTATCTCGGACATGGATCTGCATATTTGAACGGGAAATATCATCATAATGAAGGTGGATCACTTCAGAAACCCGCATCCCGGAAGAATACATCGTTGCAAACATGGCTCTATATTTGATATCATCAACAGCTTCTAATAGACGGTCTATTTCATCAACAGTCAGTACGGTCGGAAGCTTATGTTCTAGGATCATACGTGGAACTGTGATGTCATCCCAAAGGATATGCAGGACATTTCGATAGAAAAAACGGATGGCAGAATTGTAAAGATTCAGAGTTGTGGCTTTCAGTCCTTCCTCTTTTTTTGCAAGCAAAAAAGCCCTGACATCCTGACAGGTAAGTTCTTTGGGATTCTTATTCTGATATTTCAGAAAGTAAGAAACATAGTTTTTATAGCAGTTGATGGAACGCTCTTTGAGGTTACGGATTTTTCCGGCTTCCTCAAGCTGTTCTAAATATTTTTCATACATAATAAAATCCTCCATGTAAAATCAGTAGTAATCAAAACACTGCTTTACACGGAGGTGCATTTGGGTCATAAAACCGCTTGCCAACCAAGCGGAAGGGTGGTATTCTTTTCATAGGCAGTGGGAAGGTCGATCCTGTTTGATTGTTATTTTGTGGTGATTTAACAATACTACTTTTAGGACTTGCTTTCCACTGTTTTTTATTATAGAAAACAGAAAATCGCTATGCCACAGCCTTGGCAGGCCATCGCGCAGCGATTTTGTTCAATCGGAAGTTGCAGAGGAGAATGTACTATGAAATGTCCATATTGCCAAGAAGAAATGCAGCTGGGCTATATCCCTAACGGGGGACAGCCTGTGCAATGGATTCCGAACGGAGAAAGACCATCGGTTCTCTCTTTTTCAATTGCAGAACAGGGAGTTCCCCTAATAAATCAGTTCAAACCGTTAAAAGCGAATGGATATAAAGCGGAAGCGCATTATTGTTCAAATTGTAAGGTAATCATTGCACCGACAAAAAACTGATTACGGAATGTCAACTTCCAGTTTGTCGAAGTGATAAAAGCCCTTTAGGAACTAAAGGGCGCACTTCTATACTCTCTGTCGAGAGTAGTGCGCCCTGCGGAGCTTCATTCTCCGTCAGCAGAAGAAAACTGCATGACCGAGAATGTTGCGTCACTTCGTTCCGTCAAGGTGGCTACACCCCCTTGCGCCGCTAAAGCGGCTATCCCCTGTGGACTTGCCGTCCGCAAACGGTTTTGACAAACCGTTCGCCGCCAGCAAGTTTGAAAATCAAGAATCTTAATTTGATAAAGGAGTGTGATTCTATGAAAAAGAAATTACCCATAATCCTCTTGGGTGTTATTTTGGCTTGTGTGTTGGTTTTCGGTTTCCTTTATGCAAACAATGACATTGGTAAAACCGCAAACAGTTTAGAAGCAGACATTCGCCAATCTCAAAAAATTTTGGATGATTGGATTGTTGATGGAAGCATTTCCGACACAATGGCTGCATTTATTTCTTACCCACAGGACAAGACAGACCACACTTTTTCTGTCTATGTAAATCGCCCTGGCTTGTCTTTTGGATATTTCTTCCGTGGTGGTGGAGATATAGTTGAGGTTGATGATTACATTGCAGAGTTTGTTGTTGAGGGAAATAACGAAAGGGCATTTATCTCAATGAATACCCAAAATATTGTTCGACTTGAAGTAGATGATGGCAACGGCATTCAGGTGATTGATATTGATAGTGGCAAGCCTTTCGCCATTGTCCTGCCCCTCAATGTAGGAAACATCTGTTTCTATGATACGAATGGAAATGTTGTGGAATATCTTCGCCAACAACTTTGACCAACTTCAATTTACCGAACTGAACACAACAACTGAATACCGAAAAACTGACCGTTGACTGGTCGCACTATGCGAAAAGTTGACGGTCTTTTTTTATCCCCAAAATCAAAAAAGAAGGTCACTCACAATGACAAAGCCGAAAACCCTTGAACAGCTCCGAACCGAAAAGGAACGAGCCGAGACGCAGCTTGCACAGGAACAGCACAAGCTGGAGCGTCTGGAGAACAGAAAGAAGTATCTGGAGAAAGGCGAGAGACAAAAGCGCACCCACCGTCTTTGCAATCTGGGCGGCACGATTGAGAGCCTTGCCCCGGAGTTCAAAGATCTCACACGCACCGAAATGACGGAGCTGATGGAGTACATCTTTTCTCTGCCCGAAGTCCAGCGAGCCGTCCGTCACATGGCGATTACCCACATCAACCAAGCGAGCAGAGGAAAGGAGCAGAAAGCCGATGGCACTATTTCATCTGAGCGTCACGCAGACTAAGCGAAGCGCAGGACAGTCCGCTATTGCTTCTGCCGCCTACCGTGCCGGGGAGCGATTGTATAGCGAGTATTATGGCGAATACAGCGACTACACCCGCAAGGGCGGCGTGATATGCTCCGACATTCTCCTGCCGTCCCATGCACCGAAAGAATACGCAGACCGTCAGACCCTATGGAACGCCGTGGAAAAAGCCGAGCGTGGAAAGACGGCACAGCTTGCATACAGCTTTGACATTGCTTTGCAGAATGAATTTTCCCTTGAGGAAAACATCGCTCTTGCAAGGCAATTTTTATTGGAGCAGTTTGTGAGCCGTGGCATGGTGGTTGACTTCGCTGTACACCAGCCAGACAGAGAGGACGGCGGCATACCCAATCCCCATTTTCATGTGCTTTGCCCCATCCGTCCCATCGAGCAGAACGGCAAATGGGGCTGTAAGCAGCACCGAGTTTACGAGCTGGACGAGGACGGCAACCGTATCCGGGACGCAGATGGAAACTTTGTGTTTAACGCCGTTCCCACTACCGACTGGGGCAGTCCCGAAACGCTGGAATACTGGCGGCAGACATGGGCGGAGCTATGCAACGCCAAGTTTGCTGAAAAGGGGCTTGACGTTAGTATCGACCACCGAAGCTATGAGCGTCAGGGCGTGGAGCTTCTTCCCACCGTCCATGAGGGCGCAACCGTCCGGGCAATGGAGAAGAAGGGCATACGCACCGAGAAAGGCGAGTTCAACCGCTGGATCAA
>CEAE01025621.1_pt1 | contig 33594 bp, 22 predicted proteins | sample 554951 | NCBI WGS metagenome assembly CEAE01 (sample SAMEA3182076, study PRJEB8094) | gut metagenome | biome: human; feature: gut; material: Stool; isolation source: human stools | place: Canada | collected 2012-03-28
TACTTAGTATGCTGCTTCACATACTCCGATGGCAGACAACCGACATACTTCTTGAAACTGGTAGAGAAGTAAGAAGAAGATCCGAAGCCTACCATTCCGCTAATCTCCGAAATGGAGTAGCGCCCTTCAAGCAACAATTTACACGCCTTATTAAAACGGATGCGCCGGATAAAGTTGGCAGGCGGTTCACCGGATATGGAATTCATCTTGAGATACAGTGACGAACGGCTCATACAAAGCTGACTTGCCAACTCATCAGAGGTGAAGTCTTCATTACTGATATTTTCTTCTACTACCTGAATAGCTTTGCTCATGAATTCCTCATCCAGATTATTCGAAGTCATTTTAGCAGTATCTATATCAATCGTATTCGAATAATAGTGTTTCAACCGCTGGCGTGCTTTCAGTTGATTAGCTATTTTTCCTTTCAATAAATGAATCGAGAACGGTTTGGCAATGTAATCATCCGCTCCAGCCTGAATACCCTCCGTCTGTGCATCGACACTTCCTTTGGCAGACAACAGCAGGACGGGAATATGGCAGGTTTGCAGATTTCGTTTAATAAGCTGGCAAAGTTTGATACCGGCAATACCCGGCATCATCACGTCGGAAAGGACAATGTCCACACGGTGCTCTTTCATAATAGCCAATGCTTCTTCGCCGTTTCCGGCGGTCAGCGTCACATAGTTCTGCCGGAAATTATCTTTCAGGTAATCCACCATCTCTTTATTGTCATCTACCAACAAGATAGTAGGACGCTCTTCCTCACTGCCGGCTTCTATCTGATCACCGTCCGATAGTTCTTCTGCAACTATAGCCGACGCATCACCAGAGAAATATTCATCAGCCACCGGAAGCTCCCGGAGAGAAGCAGATGTTTCGACTTCATGTGTCGGCAATTCACGTTCTTTCTCCGTGAAGGCAGCCATATCAGCAGGTAGCGTGACTTTAAATTCGGTATATTGAGCTGGTTCGCTTGCTACCGTAATAGTGCCGTGATGCTTTTCCACAAGCATCTTCACCAATGACAGCCCGATACCCGTCCCCTTTCGCTGACCGTCTACCTGATAGAAACGTTCGAAAATACGGGTTAGCTGTTCCGGAGACATACCGATTCCGCTATCTCTTACCGTGAAACCATAGGTATCTCCCTCTGTCCATAAGGAAAGCAAAATACTTCCGCCGTCCGGTGTAAACTTAAAGGCGTTAGACAACAGGTTCATCAAGATAGTCTCTACATACGTCCGGTCCGCCGGAAACAACCGTCCTTCCAGATCGGATTTTATATGAAAGCTGATAGCACGCTTCTGCGCATTTTCTTTAAACAGGGCAAAAGCATCTTGCAACAGTCCTTCTACATTCACCTGCGCAACATGAATGGGCATTACACCTGCTTCGGCTTTACGGAAATCCAGCAACTGGTTGACAATGTGCAACAACTTACGACCGTTCTTATAAACGTAATCCAGTTTCTGCTGTACCGGAGTTCCTTTCAGATTGCTCTGCCCCAAGAGTTCCTCCAACGGAGCCAGTATCAGACTCAACGGAGTACGCAACTCATGAGACATATTCATGTAAAAACGTACTTTCTCCTGACTGATTTCTTCTATCTTGTTTCGTTCTATCTGTTCGATCCGGACTTGCATCTTCATTTTGGCACGAGCAATAAAAAAATAGATCACAAAGACGAGAAGCCCTACAGAAAAGAAGATGAAAAGTGTCTTTGCCCACCAGGTCTGATACCACATCGGAATGATATGCACAAAAAATTCAGTGGTCGCCTCACTCCACTTTCCATTGTTGTTACATGCCTTCACCTTGAATACATACTCACCGGGCGGGAGATTGGAATAACTTGCCCGTGCAAAGGAAACATGGCGGGAGTAGTTCCACTCGGTTTCAAAGCCTTCCAATTTGTAAACGAACTGGTTCCGTTTGCCAGCCAAATAGTTGATAACGGCAAACCGGATATTAAAAAGTTTCTGATCGGAAGGGAACGACATACCCAGCATCCGCCCTTGCTCGTCCTGATAATAACGTACCCGTTCACTTTTCATATCCGTAATCACCTGATTTAAGACAACGGCTCCTGTCACTACCGCATCCGGGGAATATGGATTATCACCCAATTCGTATGGCTTGAAATAGGCAACGCCCCCAAGAGACCCCAGGAAGAATGTACCATCGTGCGCTTTGCAAGCTCCGAAATAGTTAAACTGATCGTGAGGCAATCCGTCCTGCTTCGTATAGTTGAGGAAAGTACCCTCCTCCGTATTAAAGCAAGCCAGTCCCTTGTTAGTTGTCAACCATAAACGCCCCCGTTCATCTTCCAGTATATTATAAATAAAGTCGTTTGGCAAACCGTCTTTCATCGTATAGTGTTTCCAGGCAGTCGGTGCTCCTTCCTTATAGCAATATAATCCTGTGGAAGAACCGATCCAGATTTCATGACGGCTATCCTCCTGTACACAGAAAGCCTGTATCAACCCATGCAGATAAGCCGAAGAAGAAAGATGCAGTTCTTCCAGTTTCCCGCCGGCATACAAAAACAGGCTCTCTTCCGTACCAATCCAGATTCTTCCTTTTGAATCGCGAAACAAGGTATATATCAATACATTCTCCAACTTTTTATGCTTTTTAGCTAATGGATGCTGTGACAGTTCGCCGGTCTGTTTGTCGAAAAGGTAAAGCCCGCTCATGCCGCCTACCCAAAGCGTTCCATCCGTTCCGTCCAATAAGGAGTAACAACTGTTAGTCAGGGAAGTAGAATGGGGAAAGGAATATGTTTCTATCCTGCCACTCCGGTGATGCAGACGACTCATTCCCCCTCCATGAGTGCCGATATAGACACTTCCATCCTTGTCCGTCCATATACATTTTATATTGTCCGACTTTAAAGCATTGGCGGAAGTACCCGTCCGGTAATATGAAAAGACTCCGGTTTTCCGGTTATAATAATTTAATCCGCCGTCGTTCGTGCCAATCCAGAGATTGCCATTATCCGGGTCTTCGGCAATACAACTCACTGTGTTATCACTTAACGAATTCCTCCAGGCGGAATGTTGCAAGCGTCCGAATGCCGGAGCGAGAGGATGATAATAATTAAGCCCGCCGTAAAATGTACCGATCCACATTCCCCCTTGATTATCTTTCAAGATAGAACGGATGGAATTATGGCCCAAGGTAGTCGGATCTTCAGGAGAAAAACGACAGATACGGAAAGTTCCCGTCTCCGGTTCAAGGATAAGCAAACCTTCCATGGTTCCTATCCAAACCCTTCCTTTATCATCTCCGGACAATGTCCTGACCGAGTTCGTAAGGAAATAAGCAGGAGTATTTTGCTTGTTATAATGATGTTTTATTTGAAAGTTGTTATCCACACAATACACCCCGTTTGTCAATGAAGCCAGCCAACAGTTGCCGGTTTTGTCGTCATAGAGCATATCGGAGATGGTTTCTCCTTTCAACTGGAGAAGAAGCCGGGTCACGTTTTCGTTGCGTACATAATAGAAATAGACACCTTCCGAAGTTCCCAACAGGAAACCGTCATTCATCCGGCAAACAGAATAGATCGTTTTTCCGGCAAGTTCCGGCTGCACTTTCATCCGCCCGGTCTTTTTATCAAAAATCACCAGACCGATATTGGTAGCAAGCAAAAGCCGGTCGCCTTCCTCCGGTTCTCCGATAGCCAATACTTGCATCGGCTGATTGTCCGGTGAAGAATAATTGGTGAAATTATTCCCTACTATATTATAACGGGATAAACCGACCTGTGTGCCTACCCATACCGTACCTTTCAAATCGGTATGAAGTGAATAGACATGATTGTTTGCCAGACTGGTCGTATCATCCGGCGCTTTATAATACGAAACGAAGCGGGAACCTTCATACCAGTTCAGTCCGTCTATGGTGCCTACCCAAATCTTATTATTATGATCTTGTGTCAGAGCGAGCACAGTATTTTGCGACAGCCCGTCATCTACGGATAATCGCTTAAAATGGATGAAGCTGTCGGCGGCCGATACAGCCAAAGGAAAAAATAAAATGCAAACGGTTAATCCGAATAGGTATCTAAATAGCAAATGTCGGTCTTTCATGAGCTAATATTGAAGAATTTATCGTAAAGATAAGTATTTTCAATTCAATCTGATAAATGAATCCCGTTTTTTAACTCATATAAAGGACCGGCATCGGCTCAAAACAGGACAACTGCGCCAAAGTCCGACAGTTATAAATTCATATTTTAGATGCGGTTGCCCTGAACTTTAAATTTTTTACGGTTTCTCTTCAAGTTAGTAAGACGGATTTTCTGATTTTTCTTTCAGATCTTTATAACGTTTCAAGGCTTCCAGATAATAATAATCAGCATAATTGAGCGGAGTATCAATTTCACTGTCATGCGGGAAACTGCCAACCGAATGTAACAGGATGAAGCCATGATTTCCTCCTTCCTGGGCCAAATAATCATCAGAGGATAACTGTTTCAGGATATGCTCCGCATAACGGAAATATTCTTCCCCTTGTTTCTTGTCGCCATAACCACTCAACTCCAGTAATGCAGAAGCTGTTACGGCAGCCGCAGAAGCATCCCGCGGTTCATTCGGAATATTAGGAGCATCATAATCCCAATAAGGTACATAGTCATTTTCGGACGGACGGTGATCGATAATGAACCGTGCTATTTTATGAGCGGCATCCAGATAGCTCTGTTGCTTAGTGAAGCGATAACACATGGTATAACCATACACTCCCCAAGCCTGTCCACGCGCCCAAGCAGAAGAATCGGCATATCCCTGAAAGGTTCCTTTCGACTCTACCTCACCGCTATCTGCCAGATAGCTCACCACATGGTAGGAGGTCATGTCCTCCCGAAAGTGATTCTTCAACGTTTTGTCGGCATGAGAGATGGCTATTTCACGATATTTCGGATTATTGGTTTGCTCCGAAGCCCAGAACAGCATTTCAAGGTTCATCATATTATCAATAATCACCGGATAACTCCAATCGCCGAAATCCCACGAACGAATCAGTCCGACTTCCGGACGAAAACGGGAGCACAAGCTTTCTGAAGAATGAATCAGAATCAAACTGTCCGTTGGCTCCGGTTTCAAACGGATGCCCTGCCCATAACTGCAAAACATCATAAAACCCAAATCGTGATTACCCGTATAATATTGCATATCCTGCAGACGGTCCGTATATTTACGCGCCTCTTTTGCGAGAGCCTCATCACCGGTCAACTCGTATGCCAGCCACATGGAACCGGGATAGAAACCACTCGTCCAATCTGTGGGGTGCTCCAGTCTGTACTTTCCTTCTTTAATAGAACGGGGAAAACAGGCGGTATCCGGTTCATTCTTCAATTGTTCTGCCATATAGAGCAACTGATGTCCCGATGTTTTCACTGCATGATCAAACCATGCCATCTCATTTCCTTTTGAAGCATCGCAAGCAGTCAGGAGCGCCATACTCCCTACCGCCAGTAAAAGTTTGTTTTTCATTGTTCCACTTTATTTTGTTACTGTATTCTATTACTGGCAACAAAGTTAGAGCAAGTCGCAGACAAACCCTTTGCAAATCTATTTTTTCATTTTTGTTTCTATTTCTACGGACTTTGATTTTGTCCAAAAGTGCTTTGTTTTTATCTTTTATAGAAAAACAGGCACGGATTTTACCAAATAAGCTGTTGTCAGGCATAACCAAACAACTATGCAGCCTTTTGCAAAATCCGTGCCTCCACCCAAAAGTACGCGCTCTTCTATCTCACAATATCTTCCGGAAATTTAGCCGGCATTTCCACCCTCTTCCAGGTTTCATAATACCAGGTGTTCAACTCATTTCCATTCAAATCATTCTTGATAAAATATTTCAGATGGAGATAATCATTGTCTTTAATCTCAAATTCCAAAATATTGTCCTGATTGTCCAGCATCGGGAGATGAATGTTCTTCTCGATGCTTTCCTTATAAGAATCGTCCGTGAGTTGTTTATAAGTACCATATCCAGTAATAATTGCATCCGCACCGGGAATAATGGTAAAGTTAACGATTTGTCCGTCATCACTCAATACTTTAAATGTATTACTGGGTTTCAACGCTCCCGGAACATCGGGAGACTCGGATACATAATGGCAGAGCTGCCAAATACCTTTCAAATCGGCCGCTTTGAATTTGGTTTTCTTCTGGGCCGTCGCACCTGTTACCGCTAACAACATTATTGAAAGCATGGTAAAGAAATAGAGCTTTTTCATTGTTGTATTATTTTAGTTAACACTCTCGAATGCGTATTTCCAAATATAAAGATTTATTTTGAGAATACAGCAATTCAGAGCATAAAAAAACTCGCATAACCTGAAGATTATGCGAGTTTTACATAAATATACCGAAATATTAGAAATCAGCATTTCTTGGTGTACGCGGGAACGGTATCACGTCACGGATATTCGCCATACCTGTTACAAACAATAACAGACGTTCGAACCCTAATCCGAAACCGGAGTGAGGACAAGTACCGAACTTACGGGTATCCAGATACCACCACATATCCTTCATCGGGATGTGCATTTCTTCAATACGGGTCATCAGCTTGTTATAGTCGGCTTCACGTTCAGAACCACCGATAATTTCACCAATTTTCGGGAAAAGAACGTCCATGGCACGTACAGTCTTACCGTCTTCGTTCTGCTTCATATAGAAGGCCTTGATTTCCTTCGGATAGTCAGTCAGAATCACCGGACGTTTGAAGTGTTCTTCCACTAAGAAACGTTCGTGTTCGGAAGCCAGGTCCACGCCCCAGTAAACCGGGAATTCGAACTTATGTCCTTTCGCAACAGCTTCTTCAAGAATCTTGATACCATCTGTATAAGGCAAACGTACGAAATCATCTTTCAATACACCTTGCAGACGTTCAATCAAGCCTTTGTCGAACATATCGTTCAGGAACTTCACATCATCCGCACAGTTATCCAACGCCCATTTCACACAATATTTGATGAACTCTTCTGCCAAGTCCATGTTGTCTGTAATGTCGTTGAAAGCCACTTCCGGCTCAATCATCCAGAACTCTGCCAAGTGGCGGGGAGTGTTGGAGTTTTCGGCACGGAACGTAGGACCGAATGTGTAGATAGCGCCCAAAGCAGTAGCTGCCAGCTCACCTTCCAGCTGACCGGAAACAGTCAGACTTGCCTGCTTACCGAAGAAATCATCTTCATAAGAGATAGAACCTCTCTCGTCTTTCTTCAAGTCATACAGGTTCATGGTAGTCACTTGGAACATCTGTCCGGCACCTTCACAATCGGAAGCCGTAATGATCGGCGTATGGAAATAGAAGAAGCCCTTTTCATGGAAGAACTTGTGAATAGCAATCGCCATGTTGTGACGGATGCGGAACACAGCACCGAATGTATTGGTACGCGGACGCAAGTGAGCAATCTCGCGCAAGAATTCCATAGAGTGGCCTTTCTTCTGTAATGGATATGTATTATCGCAAGTACCCAGCACTTCGATTTCACGAGCCTGTACTTCCACTTTCTGTCCGGAACCCACTGATTCTACCATTTCTCCGTTCACGCTGATACAAGCGCCGGTAGTAATCAGTTTCAGCATCTCTTCATCGAAATTAGCCAAATCTACTACGATCTGCAAATTATTTATTGTAGAACCGTCATTCAGTGCGATAAAGTTTACTTGTTTGCTACCTCTACGGGTGCGAACCCATCCTTTCACATTAACCATAGCGCCAATGTCTGTGCGCTTCAACAGGTCAACAATTTTTGTTCTACCAATCTTTTCCATTTAACTTTTTCTTTTTAGATACAAGAAGACGAGGTTTCAAATGCAGGATGAATTCTTTCCTGCTTTCTTTCCCCGTCCTCTGTCAAGTTGTTATTTATTGACTTATTACTCAAACGAACCCATGCGGAGGTAGTTTACTTCTGCTTCCGACAGGTAACGCCAGTCTCCGCGACGCAGACCTTTTTTGGTCAGCCCGGCGAAGAATACACGGTCGAGTTTTACTACTTTATAACCCAGTGATTCGAAAATACGGCGAACGATACGGTTCTTACCGGAGTGAATTTCGATACCTACCTGGTCTTTCTTGAAATCATCTGTATAGCTGATCGCATCTGCATGGATTTCGCCATCTTCCAACTGGATACCAGCTGCAATCTGCTCCATATCTGCTTTAGTCAGGTTCTTGTCCAGATGAACATGATAAATTTTCTTCTTCAGGAATTTCGGGTGTGTCAGCTTGGAAGCCAGATCACCGTCATTCGTCAGTAACAGTACACCAGTCGTGTTACGGTCCAGACGTCCTACCGGATAAATACGTTCGTTGCAAGCGCCTTTCACCAAATCCATTACTGTACGGCGTTCCTGCGGATCATCCGATGTAGTAACGGTATCTTTCGGTTTATTCAGCAATACGTATACTTTGCGTTCGATGCTTACCGGTTCGTCGTGGAACTTAACCACATCCGAACGTTTGATCTTCGTACCCAATTCCGTTACCACTTCACCGTTTACAGAAACCACACCTGCTGTGATAAATTCATCAGCCTCACGACGGGAGCAAACACCTGCGTTAGCCAGGAACTTATTCAGACGAATCGGTTCATTCGGATCAACGAACTGTTCCTTGTACTCGATCTGTTTCTTTACGCTATACTTAGCGTTCGGATCATAATCGCCGGTACGCGGACGAGGACGATATCCTCCTTGACGGTCGTTATTATATCTCGGACGATAACCTCCACCGCCGTTGTTGCTGCGATAGCCGCCACCTTCGCCGTTATTGAAACGGGGACGATACGGACGGTCACCACCTTCACGGTTGTAAGAAGGACGTTGAGGACGGTCGCCACCTTCGCCGTTATTAAAGCGGGGACGGTAAGGACGGTCGCCACCTTCACGGTTGTAGGAAGGACGTTGAGGACGGTCGCCATAAGACGGACGCTCACCACCTTCGCCGCTATTGAAGCGGGGACGGTAAGGACGGTCACCACCTTCACGGTTGTAAGAAGGACGTTGAGGACGGTCATAAGAACCACCTTCGCGGTTGTAAGGACGTTGCGGGCGTTCACCTCCTTCATTATTGTTATTGAAGCGAGGACGATACGGACGATCTCCACCTTCACGATTGTAAGAAGGACGTTGGGGACGGTCGCCATAAGAGCGGTCACCGTACGAACGCTGCGGGCGTTCGCCTCCTTCATTGTTGGCATTAAATCGCGGGCGATACGGACGATCCCCGCCTTCACGGTTGTAAGAAGGGCGATACGGACGTTCTCCACCTTCTCTGTTGTAAGACCTGTTACCATCACGGCCGGCACCTGTATTCTCTTCATTGAAAGAATTTTCGCGCCATTCTTCGTTTTCTGTGCTCATTTTTTTATTCGAATAAAATTAGACTTTGGCCTCACGGCCTATTTAAAAAACACGTTTATTATACAAGTAAACAATTAAAGCCCCGTATATGTATGGGGAGTGATTGCTCTTAACTCTTTTTTAATATCTTCGCTTACATTCAATTCTTCGATAAACTCTTTAATAGAACTTTCTGTAATAGCTTGGTTGGTGCGGGTTAACGCTTTCAAAGCTTCATACGGATGCGGATAAGCCTCACGGCGCAGGATGGTCTGAATAGCTTCTGCCACTACACTCCAACAATTATCCAAATCACGATAAATAGCCGGTTCGTTCAATAACAGTTTGCGCAATCCCTTCAAAGAGCTCTGGATGGCAATCACGATATGACCGAAAGGTACACCGACATTACGCAACACTGTTGAGTCTGTCAAGTCACGCTGCAAACGGGAAACAGGAAGCTTCACAGCCAAATGTTCCAGAATAGACGTTGCTATGCCCAGGTTACCTTCTGCATTTTCAAAGTCAATCGGATTCACTTTATGCGGCATAGCGCTCGAGCCTACTTCTCCAGCTTTGATCTTCTGCTTGAAGTACTCCATAGAGATGTACTGCCAGAAGTCACGATTCATATCCACCATGATGGTATTGATACGCTTCATAGCATCAAAAACAGCAGAGAGGTTATCATAGTTCGAAATCTGCGTTGTATATTCTTCGCGTTCCAGTCCCAGTTTTTCTGCAACAAACCGATTGCCGAATTGTTTCCAGTCATATTGAGGATAAGCCACGTGATGCGCATTGTAGTTTCCGGTAGCACCGCCAAACTTGGCGGTAAGAGGACATGCTTTCAACATAGCCAACTGACGTTCGAGACGGTAAACAAATACCATCACTTCTTTACCCAGACGGGTAGGAGAAGCCGGCTGACCGTGAGTTTTGGCAAGCATCGGAATGTTAGCCCATTCTGTCGCATAGGTTTTCAACTGTGCAATCAGCTCTTCAATCAACGGGTAATAAACCCGCTCCAATGCCTCTTTGATAGAAAGAGGAACAGACGTATTGTTAATATCCTGAGAAGTCAGTCCGAAGTGGATAAACTCTTTATAGTCATCCATTCCGCCCATTTTGTCAAACTCTTCTTTCAGGAAGTATTCTACGGCTTTCACGTCGTGGTTAGTTACACTTTCGATATCTTTAATGCGCTGTGCGTCTGCTTCAGAGAAGTTACGGTAGATATTCCGTAAAGTTTCGTACACATTGCTATCGATTCCTTTTAATTGCGGCAAAGGGAGTTCGCACAAGGTGATAAAGTATTCCACCTCTACCTGTACACGGTATTTAATCAGTGCAAATTCAGAGAAATAAGCTGCCAAAGCTTTAGTTTTGCCTCTATATCGACCATCAATCGGAGATATGGCCGTTAATACATCAAGTTCCATACGTTTTCTTAGATAATTATCAGACTGCAAAATTAACTCTTTTTCCTGAGTTATAGAGCAAAAGGATAGAGAAAGTTTGTATAAAAGCGGTAAGAAATAAAAAAAGCCTCACGAATTTCTTCGTAAGACTCTGTTTTATAGTGGGCGTTGACGGATTCGAACCGCCGACCCTCTGCTTGTAAGGCAGATGCTCTGAACCAGCTGAGCTAAACGCCCTTGTTAATGAGCCGGAAGTGTTTCGTTTTTAGTGTGGGCGTTGACGGATTCGAACCGCCGACCCTCTGCTTGTAAGGCAGATGCTCTGAACCAGCTGAGCTAAACGCCCTTGTTAATGAGCCGGAAGTGTTTCGTTTTTAGTGTGGGCGTTGACGGATTCGAACCGCCGACCCTCTGCTTGTAAGGCAGATGCTCTGAACCAGCTGAGCTAAACGCCCGTACACTTCCGTTTCAAAAGCGATGCAAAGGTACGGCATTTTTTGAATTCTGCAAACATTTCATGTATTATTTTTCAAGAAAGTTTTCATCAAATAAAGAAACACTCTGATTATCAGCAAATAATAATAAAAACTTTTTTCTTGCCACTTTCACTTCTTCCGGTTCATCTAATAAACAGAACAAAATAAAGATAGTCGCGCCTCTTTTTCTATCATTAATAATTAAAATAGAATCTGCAGGAAAACGAATTCCCAATAAAGATAGTAACGCAGGAACGCTTAAATCCGGGAAATAACTTTCCCAGTCAAACGTTAAACAACCTGTTTGCGAACAACACGTGCCGGATTCCCGACTGCCACACTGTCGTCGGGAATATCTTTCGTCACAACACTCCCCGCCCCTATCACACAGCGATTGCCAATCGTCACGCCGGGACAGATAATAGCACCGCCACCAATCCAGCAGTCTTCGCCAATCGTCACCGGATAAGCATATTCCTTAGAGCCTCTTCTTTCCAGATAATCCATCGGATGATGCGGTGTATAAATCTGTACACAAGGTCCAACCAGCGTATGGGCGCCTATCGTGATATATCCTCCATCCAGGAAAGTGCAATTGGCATTCACAAATACATGTTCACCCAATTTAATTCCGTCTCCATGATCGCAATGGAAAGGCGGGCAGATTATTGAAGTTTCAGGAATCTCCGGTACCAGTTCTTCCAATAATTCCCGATACCCCGCATCATAAGTGCTCATTCCCCGCATACGCGCCAGCAGCTTCTTGGCATGTTCAAAACGCACCTGCAATTCCGGCGCAGCCATATCAGCCAACTGGCTACTACGCATCTTTTCTACTTCCGTCATACTTTATATTTCTTTACCGTTAGTAAATACAAACTTCTTTTCATCCGAAAGAGATTCGTTAAATTCGAATCCTTCCCAGGAGAAGCTTTTCAAATCCTCCGGATTTTCGATTCTGTTCTTCAGAATGAACCGCGTCATTTCACCACGGGACATCTTGATATAGATCACTATCGAAGCTAATTTCCCGTTCTTCCACACCTGAAATTCGGGAGTAACGACACGTACTTCTCTCTCCACACGTTTCCAATCGAACAAACTTTTCATCTCGTCGCTGGCCAGATTGCAGAGTATGCCTCCCGCTTTCTTTATATCTTCGATGAAAACATCTGTCAGACGGGATTTCCAATAAGAGAACATGGTCTGATTACCCGGTTCCGGCAACACTACGTCTCCTTCCAAGCGGTAGGAACGAATGACATCTAAAGGCCTCAACAACCCATAACAAAAAGAAGTCAACCGCAGATGTTCCTGCGCATATTCAAATTCTTCTTTCGAGAAATCTTTTGCATTCAGTCGCTTGAATACAATTCCGGTATAAGCCAGCAAAGCGGGCAGTTCCGATGTATCTTCTGCATGAAAAGCCTGATAACGCTTATAATTCTCCACCGCCATCCTGGCATTTATACGCAACAGGCGTTCCAGTTCATCCACCGAAAACTGTGACATCTGCAAAGCAATCCCGGAAGCTTCTTTTTGAAATCGTGGAACTGTCTTCAAAGGTACTTTCACCTTTGAAGTCTCACTCATAGTCTTGGCACAAGATAGAAGTACTAACATTGTTTTATCTGATTTTATCTTTTCAAGAAACAAAAATAAAAAATAAATCGCTTCTCTTGCTGATGGATAGACAGATTCTACTTAGTTTCAACCAATAATTAACTTTAATCATTTATTAATAACAAAACACTCCCTATATAGAACACACTCTGATGTGCTATATTTACTAATAAAAAAGAAACTCCCTCTTTGGACAAGCCAAAGAGAGAGTTCTCCTTATCTAATAGACAGCTAAAGCTGTTTTTATTTATATTCCTGCCAGCTCTTAATCTGAATATCATTCAGTTTCAATTCGCAGAATGCTTCGATAAAGGCGCTTGCCAAACGAGCATTGGTAATCAACGGAATGTTATGATCGATTGCACCGCGACGGATACGATAACCGTTCGTCAACTCACGCTTGCTGTGATTCTTCGGAATGTTAACGATCAAATCAAACTTATGGTCAGCAATCATCTTCATGACGTTGTTCTCTGCACCCGGTTTTTCATCCGGCCAGTAAACTGGAGTCGTTTCTACACCGTGAGCGTTCAAGAAGGCAGCAGTTCCGGCAGTTGCGTAAATCTGATAGCCCTTAGCAAACAGCATACGGCTGGCATCCAGCAAATCTACTTTCGACTTCATTGCACCGGAAGAGAACATCACTGCTTTTTCAGGAATTTTGAATCCGGTAGCAATCATTGAATTCAGCAATGCTTCAGAGAAATCGTCACCGATACATCCCACTTCACCTGTAGAAGACATGTCTACGCCCAATACCGGGTCAGCCTTGTGCAGACGAGAGAAAGAGAATTGAGAAGCTTTTACACCAATCCAGTCGATATCGAATGCCGACTTATCCGGGCGTGAGTATGGAGCATCCAGCATGATGCGGGTAGCAGTTTCGATAAAGTTACGTTTCAGAACTTTAGATACAAACGGGAAGCTACGAGAAGCACGCAAGTTACATTCGATTACTTTCACTTCGTTGTTACGAGCCAGGAACTGGATATTGAACGGACCGGAGATATTGAGTTCTTTAGCAATCTGACGGCTGATCTTCTTGATGCGACGAGCTGTTGCAAAGTAAATCTTCTGTGCCGGGAATACCAACGTAGCATCACCGGAGTGAACACCGGCAAACTCTACGTGTTCGGAGATTGCGTATTCTACCACTTCACCATTCTGTGCAACGGCATCAAATTCAATCTCTTTCGTATTTTCAAGGAACTGGGAAACAACAACCGGATATTCTTTAGAAACTTCGGCAGCCATCTTCAGGAAGTTCTCCAATTCTTCATCGTCATAGCAAACATTCATTGCTGCTCCTGAAAGGACGTAAGAAGGACGAACCAATACCGGGTAGCCTACTTTTTCTACAAATCCCTTCACTTCTTCAAGACTGGTCAGTTCCATCCAAGCCGGTTGGTCGATACCCAGTTGGTCGAGCATAGCAGAGAACTTATTACGGTTTTCAGCACGGTCGATAGAAATCGGAGAAGTACCCAATACAGGAACCGACTGACGGTAAAGTTTCATAGCCAAGTTGTTCGGGATTTGTCCGCCTACCGAGACGATCACACCACGAGGTTGTTCGAGGTCGATTACATCAAGTACACGTTCGAACGAAAGTTCGTCGAAGTAGAGACGGTCGCACATATCATAGTCAGTAGAAACCGTTTCAGGGTTGTAGTTAATCATGATAGACTTGTAACCCAGTTTGCGAGCAGTCTGAACTGCATTCACCGAGCACCAGTCAAATTCTACAGAGCTACCGATACGGTAAGCACCCGAACCCAGTACAACTACTGATTTTTCATTCTTATAATAGTTTACATCGTAGCCTTCCACTGCATAAGTCATATACAGATAGTTAGTCAGTTCCGGATGTTCGGAAGCAACTGTATTAATACGTTTTACAGCCGGGAGGATACCCATAGACTTACGATGAGCACGCACTGCCAGGTTTTCTTTCTCCATGTTTCCGGTTGGATTCAGTACGAAACGGGCAATCTGGAAGTCAGAGAAACCTAACACTTTAGCTTCACGCATTACATCGGCAGGTATATCTTCCACCTTATTATAGGTAGACAATTTCGCTTTGTAGTCTACGATATTTTTCAGTTTGCCAAGGAACCATGGGTCGATCTTTGTCAGATCGTGGATACGTTCGATGGTATACCCTTCTTCCATTGCTTGTGCAATGGCGAAAACACGCAAGTCAGTCGGGCGAGAAAGCTCTTTATCAAGATCATCAAAGTGCAGTTCGTCATTACCTACGAAACCGTGCATTCCCTGACCGATCATACGAAGGCCTTTCTGGATGATTTCTTCGAAAGAGCGACCGATAGACATGATTTCACCTACTGATTTCATGCTTGAACCGATTTCACGGGATACACCGGCAAACTTCGTCAAGTCCCAACGAGGGATTTTACAGATATAGTAGTCAAGTTGCGGAGCTACGTATGCAGAGTTCGGGGTTCCCATCTCACCAATCTGGTCGAGTGTGTAACCAAGTGCCACTTTAGCAGCTACGAATGCCAACGGATAACCGGTAGCCTTAGAAGCCAATGCAGAAGAACGGCTCAAACGGGCATTTACTTCAATCACACGGTAGTCATCCGTTTCAGAGTTGAAAGCATACTGAATGTTACATTCACCCACGATACCGAGGTGACGGATACATTTGGTAGAAAGTTCTTTCAACAAAGCCAGTTCTTTATCATCCAGCGAGCAGGTGGGAGCTACTACAATTGATTCGCCGGTATGAATACCCAGCGGATCGAAGTTTTCCATGCTGGCTACTGTGAAGCAATGGTCGTTAGCGTCACGGATCACTTCAAATTCGATTTCTTTCCAGCCTTTCAAAGACTCTTCTACCAGAATTTGTTTGGAGAAAGCAAATGAGCTCTCTGCCAATTTCAGGAATTCTTCCTCATTGGCACAGATACCACTACCAAGACCACCCAGTGCATAAGCAGAACGCACCATGACAGGATAACCAATTCTGCGTGCAGCAGCAATGGCATCTTCCATGTTTTCTACTGCCTGGCTGACCGGAGTTTTCATTTCTATCTCGTCCAGCTTCTTCACAAACAGGTCACGGTCTTCTGTATACATGATAGCTTCTACCGAAGTTCCGAGCACCTTTACTCCGTATTTATCAAGAATACCTTGTGTGTAAAGTTCAGCACCACAGTTCAATGCAGTCTGTCCGCCGAATGCCAAAAGGATACCATCGGGACGTTCTTTCTTGATAATTTCTTCTACGAAATAAGTATTCACGGGAAGGAAATACACTTTATCGGCAATACCTTCAGAAGTCTGAATGGTAGCGATGTTCGGGTTTACCAATACTGAGCTGATACCTTCTTCTTTCAAAGCTTTCAGTGCTTGTGAGCCTGAGTAGTCGAACTCTCCGGCTTGTCCGATTTTGAGTGCTCCAGAACCCAAAACGAGAACTTTCTTGATTTCCTTTTCCATTTCTTTTGTTGTTATAATAAGTTGTTATTTCTAAGTTCGTTCATAAAAAAAATGCGTTACCCTCAAAAAAGGATTAACGCATTACCAAAGAACTAAAATATTGTTTTTGGAAATAAGAGAAGAAGACTTTCGTTTCGGGATGAAAAACATCCGAATGTAAATAATACTTGCTTCTAATTTCCTGTTGATTCATTGTTGACTTCAAAATTTGTGCAAAGTAACGACATATTTTGCACATGACAAAAAGATACGTTCACTTTTTTACTGAAATAATTTACCGTGTTAATGAAACAATCGTTTTTCCATTGGCTTTTAATGATTACATTCTTATCTTAAACAGGCACAAATCATGAAGTAACTGCATTTTGATGTTTCTTTCAGTTTTTATCCTTATCTTTGTCGCCATTATATAATAAGGTAATAAATATGGAAAAAGAAAAAATCATATTGACGGGCGACCGTCCTACCGGAAGACTTCATATCGGTCACTATGTAGGTTCGTTGAAACGCAGAGTTGACCTGCAAAACGCAGGTGATTATAGTAAGATGTTTATCTTCATAGCCGATTCACAGGCATTGACAGACAATATAGACAATCCGGAAAAGGTGCGTCAGAATGTAATCGAAGTTGCTCTTGATTATCTGGCTTGTGGTATTGATCCGACTAAAGCTACGATTTTCATCCAGTCGCAAATACCGGAACTATGCGAACTTAGTTTCTATTATATGGACCTTGTCAGCGTATCCCGCCTGCAACGTAACCCGACTGTGAAATCGGAAATCCAGATGCGTAACTTTGAAGCAAGTATTCCCGTAGGTTTCTTCACTTATCCCATCAGCCAGGCAGCAGACATTACAGCATTCCGCGCAACGACTGTCCCTGTGGGTGAAGACCAAGAACCGATGCTTGAACAGGCTCGTGAAATCGTTCGCCGTTTCAATTATATATATGGTGAGACATTGGTAGAACCGGAAATCCTGTTGCCGGACAATGCAGCTTGTCTGCGTCTTCCGGGAACTGACGGTAAAGCTAAAATGAGTAAATCGCTCGGAAACTGCATCTACCTTTCGGAAGAACCGGAAGAAATCCAAAAGAAAATCATGAGTATGTATACCGACCCGGGACATCTCCGCGTACAAGATCCGGGAAAGATTGAAGGTAATACGGTATTTACTTACCTGGATGCTTTCTGCCTCCCCGAACATTTCGAACGTTATTTACCGGATTATCCGAATCTGGCAGAACTGAAAGCGCATTATCAACGCGGCGGACTGGGCGACGTAAAAGTGAAACGTTTCCTAAATTCCATCATGCAGGAGACTTTGGAACCGATTCGCAATCGTCGCAAGGAGTTCAGCAAGGATATCCCTGCTATCTACGAGATGCTTCAGCAAGGCTGCGAAGTGGCAAGGGCTGCGGCTGCCGAGACTTTGGCTGACGTGAAGAAGGCGATGAAGATTAATTATTTTGATGATAAGGAATTAATCGAAGAGCAGGTGAAACGTTTCTCGCAAGAGTAAAAGATTTCGTCTGGGAATAAACATAATTATAAGGTAAAGGCTGCCCTTCTTTTGTAGAACAGGCAGCCTTTCTTATCGGATATTTTTCAAAGATTCAGTTTGTTTCTTCCTCGTCATTCTTGAACAACACATCCTTTAGTTTCTGATAAAGGAATGAAAGTATCAGCAATATCAACCCCAGAATGATAAATACAATAATCTTGCCAATGGTCGGCATAGCCCATAAATCATCAAAGACGAGTTTGAGCAGGACTAATCCGAAAGTCGCAAGGCTCACCATGCGGAGTAGTTTCTGATGCAGGCGCATGCCCAACCCCATTTGGACGAACCCGGCAATGCTTAATGAGAGTGACAGCCCGGCACTGAAATCGTCCACTCCTACTTGCCAAAGGAAAGAGCGTACCATTGTCAGCCAAAGGAGCGTGGCAAGAATATTCAGATATACGGTGAAACGGGATTTTATGCCGATTGATGTATAGTACATACGTGCTACATAATACAAATTCGCTATTACGAACACAGCTGTCAGCCATGGTAGTACAACAGGAGGGGAAGTCCATATTCTCTGGTCGCCCCATATATTTATAATATATACAAGTACGTTTGCCCCGATAGTCAAGATATAAGAAGTGAGATGTTTCGTTATCGGGAATCGTTTTCTGAAAGCATAGCAAACACTCGAAATGGATATGGTTGTAAACAAGAACATAGCTCCGCTTCTCGTCGCCCCTTCAAAATACAAATTGAATTCCATCATAAATGTATAATAAAGAATGATTACGGAGACGATAAGCATAAAAGGATTCCAGAAGCTGTATTTCAACCGGCGTGCCGTAGAGAAGAAGGAATGATAATATTCCATTAATAAAGCAAATGCTCCTGTCGCTAATCCCACAAACAAAGAGGTGGCAAATGAACTATTCAGAAAAATTGTATCCAAGGAATGATGTTCAAACATCACACTATACACATCCATCAAGTAAGAAACGAAAGTGAGTCCTACCAGAACTTTAGCCGCATACTCATATACTCTAATTTTCGACTTAACATAGAGCCACAACAGCAATACCATTTCCGATGCCCAAAGCAAGGTTATATAGTTTCCGTCCAGTTGAATCGGAACTGTAATGGAGACAAATGTCAGCACAAGCCCCAACGTGGTATGCACGAGGAATTTATATTCCTTCCTATTCTTCCACAACCAAAGAACCAGTCCTAAATTAACAAGAGCGATAAACAGGCTCAACAAGCCGCTTGCTTTGAAAGACAATCCCATATTCTGCAAGAATAAGGCTCCTGAAAGCAAATAGATAAAATTATTCGTTATAATGACGAATACTAATCCCCGGCTCATCGTCCGCATATTCTCTCCACGAAGGATAGAGAACACCGGAAGTAAAAAGATAAAATAGAACAGAGTAGCAAACCAAAACAGATGGTTCGAAATAACCGTAGAACTAGAGGTATAGTTAAACAAAAGAAAGATTCCCATTATCAGGCAAGTAAAGACAAATGAAATCATTGGAAGTTCACTCCACTTTTTATAAATGGAAAGTCCGAACATACCCAGATTTAATATGCTCACGTAAGTGAACAGTACCAAATAACTTCCTTCCCCGCTACTCACTATGAATGGCGCAAGGAAACCTCCTACAAGAGAAATGATAGCCAACTCACGCCGATTATATACCACAGACAGAATAGACATAAACACTGTGACACCAATCAGAATGATAAAGGCCATAGTCTGCGAGAAAATATGATAATAATGGAAAGCAATGGCAACTGTAAGATAGAACACAGCGAAAGCACCACCCGCAAGCAGCGAACTGAAGGTTCGGTATTTCTTTTGCAACCGTTCGGCAACAGCCAGCAATACAACTCCCGTCAAGAAACCAAGCACGGTACGGAAGGTTTCATTAATCCAGTTTTTATCAATGGCATACTTTACAAAGAAGCCTACACCAATTACAAATATAAGGATACCAATCTTTCCGAAAAGGTTCTCACCGATGAATTTTTCATAGTTCACCCGCTTCTTTTGTTTCGGAACAGTCGGGGCAACCGGAACAACCGGAGTAGCCGGAGTAACCGGTACAACCGGCACAGTCGAAGATTCAGCGGATTCCTTCCGAACAGCCTCTACGCAAACTTCCTCCATTCTTGTTTCAAGCGTCTTTTCAGGCGTCTTTTCCAATGTCTCACGGACAACTGCTTCAACAACCGGTTCGTGTTTTCCCTGAACAGCCTCTTCTCGTTGTCCGGTCTTTACTGCCTTAACATGCTCTGCCGCTTGAGGCATCACAGGAATATCTTTTGTTTCTTTTTCTGATATTTCCTCTTTCGGCTTGGAGGCTTCAGCAACAGAATTTTGCTGAACCCTGAGATAATCTTCCATCCGTTTCTTTATCTCATTCAACTCTTTCTCTATTTTTCCGAAGCGATTGTCCAACCTACTCAATAAAATAAATAACATAACTAAAACGAGTAGTGCATATACGGTATTAAAGTCGTCCATAATATTCCAGATTTGAGTTCTATAGCACAAATATAGATAATTATTAATAGCTCCAATCAATTGTTATTAAATTATTTGGATTATCCCAACAATGCAATTTTACATCAATTGCATAAATCAGGATACAAATCCTCTAAATCAGGAAAAAAATCTCCTCATTTTATAAAAAAGAATAGAGCTTACAAATTCCAAACAATTATACGGCTTTTATTCTTCTTTTTCCTATCTTTGCCACAATATCAATAAAAATCACACAAATTATTCACTTAAACACAAGAAGCATGAAGCACCTTAAATTTCTATTTGCACTTGGCGGCATTCTTTTCTTATCTTGCCAAACAGTATCCGCACGTGGTTTAAAAATCCCTTTCGGCGACCGCGAAGTATTAACCAAAGTAGCAGATTTGCCTGATACCGAAGAGTACCAAACAGACGATGGAAACTACATTGATCTGGCAACTTTCCATCAGGAGTTCAACATCGCTTACCTTCTCCCTCTATACATAGAGAAAGAGCCTCGCCTGGTCGGCTATTGCGAAAAGGAAGACACTTACTATGAACTGACGGAAGAACAACTGGCTACCATCCTAAAAGAAAATAATTTGGATGGAGAGAAGTTGAACAAGGTCGGTTTCTATTCCCGTTATGGTGGTAAAGCTGTCGGACTTCTTATAATTGCCCTTATCATTTGGGGATGTATTCCTGGAAAAAAGAAAGAAGTGAAACCCGTGGAAGTATAAAACAAACCATTATTAATAACATTAAAAAGTACAAACTATGTCTATTTACACCTTTATTCCGGTCATTTTCATTGTTCTATATCTAGGATACTGGTTTTACATGAAAAACAAAAACTCGCAACAGGCACAAGTAGTGAACAACACCGATTTCAAAGCTGAATTTGCAAATGCAGAACAGTATAAAAAACTCTGCTTAAACTCTGATTTATCTTTCCTGAAAGAAGCTATGGGAGAAGAAAAAATTGACGCTTTCAATTATGCCAGCAATGAGTATGGTGTAGCATCCGCACTCAAAGACGGGATGAAAGATAAGCTGAAAGGAATGGCCACTTTAGGAACTAACTGTACGTTTCAATACCGTACAAACTCCCAAATATCTGGTATTGAGCGGAGACAATCTGCACCTATTCGATACTGACACAGATGGAGAAATCGACAATCATTTTGTATTCAATCAGGCGCGTCTTGAAAATTCCCGTCTCATCGCAATTCCTATGGAGGGACAAGTACAAGCACAGGCACAAGCCAGAGGAAACAACGTGAAAGCATACAAACTTTCATTGCAAACCGACGAGAAACCTGTTGAACTCATTATCTACTCCTGTCTGATATTTACAAATATCCCGGAGATTCCGACAGATCCACAAGAAACAATACAGGATATTATCATTGGCAATGACTTCTTGAAACAATTGGGTGACAAATATCCTAATTTGAAAGTCTCATTGCCGATATTTAGCTAAAGAAGGACATATACTTAGAAAAAATAACAGCGGAAGGTTAGCTAGTTACCAAACATTATGCGTCCCGGCGGATTTGCAATCCGCCGTTCTCCGAGTATCAGGATTTATAATCCGCAATACACCTATACTTTAATATATAGTTCGGATTAAAAATCCTGATGCTCAAAGCAATCGGATTACAAATCCGATTGAACGGAGAGTATTTCAGCGATCATCAGATTATGCAACGTTCCGACTTTCAAGGCATCACGGGGATGGTACGTTCCACAGCCATGATTCATATTCGCCGACTCCGTCAGGAAGGCAAGCTGCAGAATATCGGCATTCCCAGTCAACCTATTTATGTGCCGGCCCCAGGATTTTATGGAAAGTCCAGAGATTATCAGCCTGTCAAATAAACTAAAACAAAATATCAGAGGAGATACCCCCAAATAACAGATATAAAAAAGGCGGCTGAAAGCATGAACCTCTCTTTTCAAGGTTCGCTTTCAGCCGCTATCTCTTTCCAGCAAGCGATTACAGAGAATCGCTGAATGCTGAAATCGCTTTTTTACTTTTTATTACTGTGCAGATTCTACCAATACTACACGGTTCAGAATCGGTTGACCGAATTTGTCAACACCACCACCGGCTGCAACTTTCAGTCTATCGGCAGAGATGCCATACTTCTTAACTAACAAGTCTTTAACAACCTGTGCACGTTCCAAACTTAACTTCTGATTGAAAGCAGGAGTACCGGTTGCAGAGTCAGCATATCCGTTGATTGTGTATGTAGCATTCGGAGATTCTTTTATCTTGCTGGCAAGATATGACAAGTTCATTTCTTCTTGCGGAGATAATTTATCAGAACCGATCTTGAAGAATACGGTACGCGGAGCAATGTTAGTATCTGTGATAACAACTTCTTCAGTATCTTCTACTTCTACCGGTTGCTGTGCATTTGCCAACTGCTGTTGCAATTGCATATTAGCTGCTGCCATTGCATTCATCTGATTACGCATCTGATTCAATTCGAGTTCAGAGATAATCTGTGGAGTAGGACGTTGGAATCCGCGAGTAGGGAAGTAATAAGTCACACCGAGGGTAGCACCTAAGATACCATCATAATCGGGTCTACCTCCATGTTCTCCGTCAAACTTGCCTTCCAGACCTGTTGCGCTCAACTCCAGATTCAAGTCAACAGCATTCGACAAACGGAAGCGGTTGATAATACCTGCATTGAAAGTAGCGGAGTTAGTGTGAGGACGAGAATAAGCATGAGCCCAACCGGCACCTATATAAGGGATAATTTCATATACGCGGTTCGGATTGTATCCACCGAAAAGTGCGTTCAAGTTAATCATCAAATCACCATGCAAGTTCATGTAGTCCCATCTTTGTTTGTAAGAACCGTCTTCTCTCGGACCACCCACTACATAATTAGCAGTTTCGCTGGTAGTGAATCCTTTTGCCTGCAATCCGCTGTATTGCAAACGCAGTCCGAATCCAGGAGTTACCCATTTGCCGACAGACACGTTAAATGTAGGAGCAACACGGTCTCTGAATTTGCCAATATGGTCATTGTTTCCATATAGCACTTGGGCGCCGCCTCCTACAGAGAAGAACCAGTTACTCCAGAAAGGATTAGTTATTACTTGATATTTATCTTGTACCTGAATCACTTCGTATTCAGTTACAGTCATTGTCTGCTGCGCAGAAGCGACAGACGCAACGCCGGCAAATGCCAGCAACATCAGAATCTTTTTCATATACCTAATAGTTAAGTGGTTATTTAAATCTTTTTCTTTGTTGAACTATTTAAATAACACGAACCGAACTAAAAGGTTTTAGAAAAAGATGAAATTATTTGTTTTATTTGAATAATCTTTCGATGTCTTCCTCCTTGATTGTTGTCAAAACAGTTTTCCCATCAGGGGTGTAATTCGGTGAGGGACAGGCAAAAAGGTTGTCTACAAGGCTTACCATTTCTTCATTACTCAACACCTGTCCGTAAACAATAGCCGCCGCGCGAGCCAATGTTAATGCCAGAATACTTTGGATTTCTTCCTTGACGTCACTTCCTTTTTCCATCGCCGTATGCAGCATATTACGCACCAGTTCCACCGGATTCAGCCCTTCAATCCCCGAAGGAATACCATTAATGGCATAGCTACCGCCTCCCAGATTACTCAAATCGAAACCGACTGCAGACAAATCATCCATAATACTTTGCAGTACAGCTGCTTCCGAAGCCGGCAACTGTAAGATTTCCGGGAACAGGACGCCTTGTGATACCCCCTGTTTCTGTTGAATCTGTACCATATAACGATCAAAAAGCACCCGTATGTGTGCTCGGTGCTGATCGATTAGCATCAAACCGGATTTAACTGAAGTCAAGATAAACCGCCCTTTAAACTGCAAATGCTGATTTCCTTTCTCTATCACCGGTTCACTGGCATACAAAGTAGAAGAAGCGGCAGAGGTGACCGTCTCCATCTTTTCTTCAACGAAAGCGGGTTGGCCGCCAATAGAAGAGTCTTCCCAATCCATTTCGGGTTCCGGTTGCGGGTTATTCATCTTACTGGCTTTCGTCAGCCCTCCGTACAAATCTTCCCATTCCACTTTCGAACGGCTGTACGATCCTCCACCACCGCCACCGGCAGAAACTTTAAACGGATTATAATCTGTATTATAATGTATCTTCGGAGGCTCGGAAGATATTTTCTCCTCAAATGCCGGAATGTCAGGCATATCTTCCGTATCAAAGTCGATGGAAGGGATCGCACTGAATTTACCCAACGACTCCTTCACGGATGCCGAAAGTATCTGCCAGATGGCCTGTTCATTTTCAAACTTGATTTCGGTCTTTGTCGGATGGATATTCACGTCAATATTAGCCGGATCTACATCGAAATAGATAAAGTAGGAAATCTGTTCACCAGTGGGAATCAACTGTTCATAAGCCTCCATGACTGCCTTATGAAAATAAGGATGACGCATATAACGCCCGTTGACAAAGAAATACTGATGTGCCCCTTTCTTACGGGCAGTCTCCGGCTTGGCTACGTATCCGGAGATTTTCACCATGGTAGTATTGACCTCTATATTCAGTAACTGCTGATTGAGCTTCTTACCGAAAATAGCAAGGATACGTTGACGTAATTGTGATACTGGAAGATTAAATAACTCCGAATCATTACTATAAAGCGAAAAGGCAACCTCCGGATGCACCAAAGCGATCCGTTCAAATTCGGCAAGGATGTTACTCAATTCCGTTGAATTAGCCTTTAGAAATTTACGACGGGCAGGTACATTAAAGAATAGGTTCTTTACAGAGAAGTTACTTCCTTTAGAACAGGACACAGCTTCCTGACTTTCCACTTGAGAACCTGCAATCACCAGCCTCGTGCCCAACTCTTCCGATTCCGGACGTGTCTTTAACTCTACCTGTGCCACTGCAGCGATGGAAGCCAATGCCTCTCCGCGAAATCCCATTGTACGCAAAGCAAACAGATCTGCCGCTTGACGTATCTTGGAGGTGGCATGTCGCTCAAAAGAAAGACGGGCATCCGTTTCGGACATTCCTTTTCCATCATCAATCACCTGAATGCTGGTTTTACCTGCATCAGTCACCAATACATGTATATTTTGTGCATCTGCATCAATCGCATTCTCCACTAGCTCCTTGATGACAGACGCGGGACGTTGTATCACTTCACCGGCAGCAATCTGGTTAGCTACCGAATCAGGTAACAAATGAATTATATCGCTCATTCTTCGTAAATTAATAATTAAAAGTTCCAGCTTCCTGTCGCCAAATAATGCCACAGATAAAGAAGGAAAGCAATGATTATCAGTATGATTCCGAAAGAGACCGGTTTGCGGCCACTCGCTTTTCTTTTTTTCAAATGCGTAGTACCTTCGATGAACTTACCGCGAATATCCTCCGGATTAAATTCCTTTTCCGGAAGCATCCCCAAGTCACGTTTGGCGTTCTCCTCCATCTTTGCGAGCTTTTCTTTCCGCTCGTCTACATAAATGTATTGATGATTAAAGCCACGGGGCTTTCTCATTGAGTTAAACATTCCCATACTACTTCATATTTATTAAGTTTCGCTTTTCTGTTTTGGGTCGCCGGTCGGTGGTCGGTTTCAGTGTATCGCCCGCACGCTTACCCCGCCAGTTAAAGATATCATCCTTATTCAGCGGACGGACATAGTCGAACCAGGCAAAAGTGGGAAGACGCAATTTATCAGGCGGTATCTGGTCCATCGGATACATCGTTCCGTTGGACTTACCGATAAACAGTCCTTTTTCCATCTTCTTATCCTTCATATAAAGATGAAGCACACTACCTTCCAGACAATTAAATCCAGTCATCGTACTGTCTTTTTCTTCCGGATAGAAAGCGGTCAACACATTACCAATCACTTCAATATGACGCATATCTCCATTAATGAAATAGGCTTTCATCTCTTTGCCGGACACTTGGTTATAATGAATAGAATCTTTCATTTCCACCGTCAACGCCTGGTTGATGATATGCGCCCAGTCAATCGTGCTGTCATTCATATAAATCTTGATCTGCTCGCCAAGTAGTTGCTGCCCTTCATTCCAAAGAATAGGGTCGGTATACATGGTCATACAGGAATCCTTCGAATTATAGACCAGTGAGTCACATACTCCCTGAACATCCGTACGATACATACGTACCTTGTGATAAGCTTTCATCAACCGGAAAACGGAATCGGTATTCAGGTTGTAAGACACCAACTGCAATGTATCGCCATGCATAAAAAGACTGTCAGGCCCTTGCGAGTAGTCGATTGCCACAGCACGTTTCGTCGCAAACGCGGAGTCTGTCAATTCATTATAGAAACAATAATCACCCGTCAGCATATTCTTATTAATGGAATCTGTCATCTTCACATTATCGAACGCCTCGCCATAACCGATGATACGGTCATAGAACAGACTGTCGCCTACCAGTTTCTTTCCCTGATTGGTCAGTACCGAACGGTCCAACAATTCGGCTTGTTCGGTCATTGTGTTATAAAATCCCCGTTCCGAATAGATATGATTATTATCACTGACGATATTGGAAGGTCCGAGAATAACTGCGATTTTGCTTTCCGTATTATACCTTAACGTATCGGAAGTCAACACAAACTTTGGGTTTACCAACTTCACATCATGGTTGAATACCGACTGTTTCGTTGCAGGACTGTATTCTCCCCAATCGGAAGTCAATACATTCTCTTCATCCATCAAGGTTCCTCCCTCGAAATAATATCCGAGGTCGTAGAGACGGTCGTAATTCAAGCTATCTGTCAACAGGGTGGTGTTCCGATTAATCATCTTCACATTTTCACGAAGCTGCGCTATTTGCGTCATTCCGTCATAATAAAGATAATCACCGTAGATGAACAAAGTGTCTCCCTGTTCCATACGCACATTACTGAAGGCCTCCACAGAGTTGGTTTTCTCAAAAATCAGTGCACTGTCACAGTACATATACATACTGTCATGCCGCAATTTCACGTTACCAATCAACACCTGCACATCCGGACGCGCCAACTTATCCGCCTGACCTTCATCAGCATGAAGCAGATAAACTTTGGTCTTTTTATTCTCCGGTTGTTTCTTGTTATCCGGTTGCTTCTTGTTGTCCGATTGTTTCTTATTGCCGGCCGGTGTTTTGGCTTTTGGAGCCGACTTAGACGTATCCGCAGCCGATTTGATTGAATCCCCTGTCACAGGTTTCTGTCCCGTTGGCCTCACTTGTGCTACAAGACATACACCAAACAGGCATAGAAAGCCTATAAGGAGCCATCTATGCCTGTTTTGTTGTTTATTTTTCTTATTTGTTTTCAGCATATAAAATCAAAGCAAGGTTACATCAGTCCTTCTTGACCCAACCCGGATACTTGAAGTCACACTTCTGCCAGTTTTCGTTGATGCGTACATAAGTATGTTTCTGCTTGTCCAGAATCCATTTCTGCAACATCTCTTCACGGCGTTTCTCCATCACAATTTCTTTCAGGTCCTGATAGTCTTCTGCAATGGTTGCTTTATGGCCGTTGATTTTTGCTTTCAACTTCACGATAGCACATACTTCTTTTCCATCTTTCTCATTAATCATTGTAAAGGCTTTGGAAATTTCACCTACATTCATCTTATCCACTACCTTAGCAACGTCTTGAGGAAGATCCTGCATCTGGAACTTAGAAGTAGTCACACCTGAATTTTCATTGATGTTCACCATAATACCATGGTTGTTACGAGTATCTTTATCCTGTGAGATAACGGCAGCCGCATCATCAAATGTAAATTTGTTGGCACGAATATCATCAGCAATAGAATCCAGACGGGCACAAGCCTCGGTCAGTTCTTTTTCCGATACTTTCGGACGCAACAAGATATGGCGAGTGTTGACACGATCACCACGTTTTTCAATCAACTGGATAATGTGGAAACCAAATTCCGACTCCACAATCTTGGAAACTTTCTTCGGATCTTGCAAACTGAACGCTACATTCGCATAAGCAGGGTCCATCATACCACGTCCCATGAATCCACATTCACCACCTTTAATGGCAGATGCCTTGTCTTCCGAATACAAACGCGCCAATGTAGAGAAGTCAATTTCTCCTTTTGTCACACGATCCGTATAATCACGCAACGTCTTTTTTACATCCTCAATCTCCGAGATAGGAATTTTCGGTTGTAAAGTAATGATCTGCACTTCTACCTGTGTCGGAATGTAAGGAATACTATCTTGTGGAAGGTCTTTAAAATAACGGCGTACTTCTGCCGGAGTCACTTTGATTTCTCCTACCAGTTTCTGCTGCATCTTCTGAACGGTCAATCCGTCACGTGCATTATCACGCAGCGTCTCACGAATCTGGGTGGAAGTTTTATTGAAATACTCCTCCATCTTCTCTCTGGAACCGATCTGCTGGATGTACATGTTGGTCATCATATCCACACGCTGGATGATTTCCGCTTCGGAAACCTCGATACTGTCCAACTTTGCCTGATGCAGGAACAACTTCTGCACAGCAATCTCTTCAGGAATTACACAATAAGGATCGCCGTCAAATCTGCGTCCATTATACAAGGCATCCATACGGGCCTCTTCTACATCTGATTTCAAAATAGCTTCGTCACCTACTACCCAAACTACTTCATCAACCACATTATCTTGTGCATAGGTTGCCACATTAGCAAATATTGCCAGGACAAGGGTAACAACAAATCTAAAGTTCACAAACTTCTTCATTCTTTGTATTTAATAATTATATATAATCTTCTTCTTACTTACTGCTTGCTGATACAAGTCGTTCTTTACCTGTTCCATAAAGCTCACCCGTTTCTGATTAACCAGTAAGTCTTTCACTTCCGAACGGGCAAATTCATACGGTTTCTCTTCACCAATTCCGCGATAATCGCTCACATTCAGGAAATAATAATAGGCCGTATCTTTCAATTCTACCTGACGGTGTTTGTCTACGTACTCTTCCGGTGCCTCTACTTTCAGTGGAATCATATCCAGTACATCAGTCACGGACACCCATTTGTCATAAAAGTATTCGTATTTCACTGCATTCTGCAAACTATATTTTTCCAGGCTCTCAACAGCATCCTGTTTTTCCGACTTATACCACCTGCGCACATTATTCAGCTGGGGAGCCGTCAACGGCACTTTGATAAACAATCCCTTAATCAACGGGGTTTCCAGTTTAAACAGTTCTTTGTTTTTCCCGTAATATTCTGCGATCTCTTGTTCGGAAATATCATTCGACAGCTTCTGGTTTATCAACTCCTGCTGATAAGTATGCATAATCAACGCTTTCCGATAATTCTCCACCAGTTTGTCTACATCCACATTATCGGGAATATTGTTCGCAGCTTTCTCATATAATAAAATCTCTTCCGCCCAACTACGAATATAATGTTCGGTGAAGAGAATACTATCATCTTTTGACAATCCGACCGGAAGCACGGACATCAAATCTTCTTTATATAAAAAGTTACCGTCCACCTCTACCAAAGGAGTCTTTCCTTTGTGGTCGCGCTGTTCCTTGCACGCTCCACAACCAAGAAGGGTAATCAGTAAGAGGACTAATATTCGCATTGGCAACTAAAATCTACTTATTTAAGGTACGAAGATAGTGAATAATCGGTTACATCAGTTATTATTAACTGTTTTTAAAACCTCTTGGTTTATTTCAACCTTACCAAACTCCCTCAATTCCCGCGCCCAGCACGTGTCAAGATAGCTTCGATAATCCTTTCGCACCTGTTCAATTACTTCCCGATAATCATCCGGTCCTTTCATTTTTTCGCCTACAACAATGGTAAAAGGATAAGACATTACGGGTTCGAAACCACCCTTCTTAAAAACCAGTTTATCTATATATTTATTGTCTCCGTCGGCAAAAATACCTTGTTCAACCTGTATCTTTTCCGTCCCGGATGTATTAAAAGTTTGCCGAAGCTGGTCCGCCCACTCTTTTTCCGGCACTTTTTTCAGCATTTTTTTAGCTTGCTTTGCCGTCTTTTTATCAACACAATGAAGCACGACTCCTCTATACCGGGGACTCTCCCACCGATAATCCGACGAATGAAATTTGAAATAGGTAGCCAATCCGGCCCGGTCATTAATGGCAGGCAACTCTATTTTCTGCCGTGTGATCTCTTTTACCAAATAGTTTTCGTCAGATTCCCGCAAGGCAATACGAATTTCCGGATGCTTTTTATCTATATTCCGGCTTTCATAATCCAATAATGATTTAGCAATAAACCCTTCCAACTGGCGTTTGACAGATTGAGGATGAGAAGAGGCAAAACGCGTGAACATAGCTCCGGTATATGCCTGTCCATCAATCATAAAGAGATTTTGTTCTGTCCGGCCTTTCGTCAACAGCTCTTCCATTGCTGCCTGATTCGGGGTATACTGCCATGACCTTTTTAATCGGTCGAGCATCGCTGCCGTGCCTTTGTCTAAAATTTCCTTACGCCGTAACCGCTCTATCAACCTGCCACTGACATTTTCATACGCAAATGCTTCCTCCCGGTCAATCACTTTCAAAATATGAATCCCTTCAGGAGTGAAGAATGGCTGTGATACCGCACCTTTCGCCAAAGAGAAAGCGACATCCTCAAATTCACTCGTTGTCTCCAGACCTTCTATCCATCTACTCTGCTTATCATCCGAATAGATTTCCACCAAACGGTTAAAATTCAAATCCGGCTGATTCTGTATCACCCGGTATATAGAATCCATCCGGACTTTTTCTTCTTCCAAATGACGGAAAGTAACCGTCTGCGGTAAACGTTTAAAAATTTGCATGACTTGCACCCGGCCGCTACGTGCTTTCAGTCCCATCTTCTGATACAAGACACGGGCACAACTATCCATCACTTGTTTGTCAATCAGATAAGATTCTACCAATTCTGTCCGACGCTTCTCGTGTTGTTTACGGAAAACTGTAGTCGTATCAAGTCCGGCAGCCCTGGCCGCTTCCACCTTCAACTTTGATTGAACGAAAAGTGCCGCATACTCTTTTGGTGAAAGCTGGGCATTTGAGCGTTCCGCATAACGGCGGTATGCATTTTCAAATTCCGAACGGAGTACCTCTCTTCCGTTAACACGCATCAATACCGGATCTTCTTGCGCAAAGACCGCGACAACAAAGAGAGAAATACATCCCAACAACAGACTTCTTTTCATCATCATTTTTTATTTTCCAAACAATAAACAACAAACATCACAGAGGCAATAACAGATAAACAACAAACGGTGAGCAGTGAACACCTTGCTGACAATACAGCCTGTTCACCGTTCACCGTTAATAGTTCACCGTATCTATCTATTATTCCGGACGGCTATAGTTAGGCGATTCACTAGTAATCGTCACGTCGTGCGGATGGCTTTCCATTACACCTGCATTGGTAATGCGGGTAAACTTAGCATCGTGAAGTTTATCAATATTGGCAGCACCGCAGTATCCCATACCTGCACGCAAACCACCTGACAACTGATAGATAACTTCGAAAAGTGTACCTTTATAAGGAACACGGGCAGCAATTCCTTCCGGAACAAGCTTCTTCACATCAGCAGTTCCACTCTGGAAGTAACGGTCTTTCGAACCGTTCTCCATCGCTTCCAACGATCCCATACCACGATAGGATTTGAATTTACGTCCATTGAAAATGATTGTGTCGCCCGGAGACTCTTCTGTTCCGGCAACCAACGATCCGATCATTACACAATATCCACCGGCAGCCAACGCTTTCACTACATCGCCCGAATAGCGCAAACCACCATCGGCAATCAAAGGAATACCTGTACCCTTCAAGGCTTTTGCTACATCATAGACAGCAGACAACTGTGGAACACCTACACCGGCAACCACACGAGTGGTACAGATAGAACCCGGACCGATACCGACTTTCACTGCATCCGCTCCTGCTTCTACCAACGCTTTTGCAGCTTCTCCGGTAGCAATATTACCCACTACAATATCAATGTTCGGGAAGCGTTTCTTAGCTTCTTTCAGTTTTTCAATCACAAACATAGAGTGTCCGTGAGCCGTATCAATTACAATTGCATCCGCACCGGCATCTACCAATGCTTGCATACGATCCAGCGTATCGGCAGTCACACCTACACCGGCAGCTACACGCAAACGACCTTTGGCATCTTTACAAGCCATCGGTTTATCTTTTGCTTTTGTAATATCTTTATAAGTAACAAGACCGATCAACTTTCCGTCCATTCCGACAATCGGAAGTTTCTCGATCTTATGTTTCTGAAGAATCTGTGCAGCAGATTCCAGATCAGTAGACTGGTTTGTAGTTACCAATCTTTCTTTCGGAGTCATGACAAGATCAATATGTTTAGCCATGTCTCTTTCGAAACGCAAATCTCTGTTGGTAACAATACCCACCAAATAACCTTCATCATCTACCACAGGGATACCACCGATTTTGTATTCCGCCATGATGTCCAGTGCATCCTGCACAGTAGAACCTCTTTTAATAGTTACGGGATCATAAATCATACCATTTTCGGCACGTTTTACAATAGCAACTTGTCTTGCCTGTTCTTCGATAGACATATTTTTGTGAATCACGCCGATACCACCCTCACGAGCAATGGCAATAGCCATTTTCGCTTCGGTAACCGTATCCATGGCAGCCGTCACAAAAGGAATTTTTAACTCAATGTTTTTTGAAAACTTAGTCGAGAGATCGACAGTGCGCGGTAAAACTTCAGAATAAGCGGGGATCAACAATACGTCGTCGTAAGTTAACCCATCCATTACAATCTTATCAGCAATAAATGACATAGGGCTATGCGTTTAAAAATTATTGCGTGCAAATATACGGTTTTTATTCAAAACTGCATACCTGCACGCTTATTTTTTTCGCTTTTTTAATTGGCCATTTCAGAGATGAACTTAATACGTACCAAGCGAACTTCCTCTTCAGTGAAGTCATCGCCTAATTCATCAAGCGCATCATCAATCTTATCAGTGGTAGATTCCTTGAAATAATCGTAGATATCGAGCATGTGATCTTCATCCATGATTTCTTCCAGGAAATAATCGATATTCAGTTTAGTTCCCGAATAGACGATAGCTTCCACCTCGTCCAGAAGTTCACCAAATTCGATACCTTTGGAAAGAGCGATATCATCTAACGCCACTTTACGGTCAATTGCCTGAATGATAGC
>CEAE01019223.1_pt1 | contig 32403 bp, 31 predicted proteins | sample 554951 | NCBI WGS metagenome assembly CEAE01 (sample SAMEA3182076, study PRJEB8094) | gut metagenome | biome: human; feature: gut; material: Stool; isolation source: human stools | place: Canada | collected 2012-03-28
GTTGAGGGAGTTGAAAAGGCAGTTTCCGAAAGCGTTGATTGTGGGACACCGGGACTTGAATCCGATGAAAGGATGTCCGTGCTTTGATGCGGTGAAAGAGTATTCTCAAGTAATTTCTTATCAAAAATAGCTCCAAAAGCGGTTTTCAAAGACACTATAAAATTAAAAATAAGGCGTGATGCCACTCGATCTCACGCCTTTTTATAGCCATTTTCCAACAATACCCAATCGTTATTTTCACTCATCTAGTTATCTCTCCTTCTTACTCTGATTTATACGCTCCATCTTTAGCCTCAAATATAACAGAAGGCTCAATCACCTCTACAGTATGCCATGCCCCTTTAGGGATTTGGCAACCATATTTTGCCTCAGCGGGACAGAGGTGAATGCGTTGTATTTTTCGATACTCCACCTTACGAACTACATCTTGCACATTCATCCCTTTCTGAAAATCATCCGTATCATTCTCATATGAAACTACTTCCTCATAAATTACTTCGTCCAAACTGCCACACAGGCAGATTACTGTTTCGGTAGTATCTTCATGTCGATGGATAGGCACTTTTGTTTCTGGCAGCAATGCGTTTAGCATACGTTGACTGGTATCGGCAGATGAAGTGCGTAGGTCGAAGTTCTGACGCAAACGAGGATTTTCTGTGGCCTGTTTAAATAGCTTCTCTAAAAATTCCTTATTAAATTCCATAATCGTTATTGTTTCAATGATATGAGATATTCTTCATGTAAACGATAGTATTTTTTCATGAACAATATGTAAGCAATAACCAATACAGCTGATACACCCACCAAATATAACCAATGAGCAAACACCGTATCGGGACAGAGATAGATAAATCCTAGAGAAATCACTAACTGCATAACCGTATACAGCAATGAAACTTTTACATGCCCCGCTTCCAACTCATTAGCCATAATCTGATAAGCATGCTTACGATGCGCCTCGCCCAAGTTCTCATGCAACATAATACGATGTACAATAGTCAGACAACCATCTACGCCATATACTAACAAGAATATCAGCCAAGTAATATCCGTTGTCCTGATCATCACATTACCTAACAGAAACAGTATAATAAAAGCAATACCTATAGAGCCGACATCCCCTGCAAAGCATTTCGCTTTACCCTTTGGACGGAAATTAAAAATACAAAACACCAATGAAGCAAGAATCGTTGATATGATCAAACTCTGTTCTACAAAAATACCATCCATATTCACCAGAGCCAACGGAAACAATACGGCCAAAGAGTAGCCTGCTGTGATACCATTGATTCCATCCATGAAGTTTATTACATTCGTGGCACCGACATAGACGATTAGTGCCAGTAATATTATCCACCACATTGACCAATGCAATATGTCGAGCTGATAAAATGCCATTGCGGAAGCTGCAAACTGAGCGACCAATCTTACAGAGTCCGGTAATGAATGAATGTCATCTACAAAGCTAATGCCTGCTACAAGTGTCAGGCCTGCCAAAAACCAGGGATATTGAAATCCAAAGAAAGCACTCCAAATCCATACACCAATCAAAAAGATTATACCTCCACCACGCAATACAATCGTAGAGTGTGATGAGCGTTCGCTGGGTTTGTCAATAATGTTACACTTATCCGCAATACGGAAATAGAGGAGTTCTGCTATGAGAAGCAGAATAAAAATAATAATGTATGTTATCATATAAATTAGTTTTGTCTGAATATATCCGGAATGATCTTATCTTTATTTATAACTCATGTACATATTAAAAAATTATAGTTTTCAAAAATTTCAACGTAACATATTGTGAATAAGAGCAAATAAATCGTTTCTTCTTCCGCTTCAAATTTTATAATTCGTTAGTACATCCAACGGTTCCCAACCAAGTTCCTTACGTGCTTTCTCATTACTAAAAGTGAGGTTCTTAGTCATCTTTTCTAATTTATAGCTGTTGATAGGAGCTTTTACCCCTAAAAGATCACCGGCCAGAGCCATACACTTAGCCATCCACATTGGAATGCAGATGGGTTTACTCTTGCCTAGTTGCTCTGCTATCGACTTACTAATCTGACCAAAGGTAGGTTGGAATGTATCACACACATTATAAACGCCTCCTTTCTTAACCAAAGCAGGCATGATACGAGCAATATCTTCTGCCATCAAGATACTCTTCATTACCTTACCTCCGGCAATATTCATGTAAAATCCCTTCTTCACACCATTTACCATAGTACCAAGATTACCCGGAGCATCCTTACCAGCAAGAAGTGAAGGACGAAGAATTCCGAGAACTACATTATGCATCCCACACCATTTAGTCAGATACTCCTCAGCTAAAATCTTACTTTTAGCATATGGAGTATCCCCTTCCAGCGGATGCTCTTCGGTGATCAACTCACCAGACTCACAGCCATATACAGCCACAGTACTGATAAAAACCAGAGCCTTAGGGGGACCCACCTTCTCAAGTGCATTACATAAATGAACTGTACCGATATAGTTCACATCAAAAAAAGTCTGTTTCTCTGCTTCAGTATTAGGCACGACATGAGCCTTACCACAAGCATGCAATACCACATCATAATGTTGCTCCAGTCGAGGAACCTCCTTTGCCAGATTCGTTTTAATCATATCATCAGGAGTGATACCGCAAGTAGTCACCTCATACATTTTGTCCAATATCGGACGGATATTCTTGCCAAGAAAACCCGTACCACCGGTAAACAATAATTTATCCATTATATAGCTTTCAAGAATTTATCCAAAATTACACTTTCAGAATACTCACTCTCTGCCAGAGCTCTTGCCTTTCGGCCCATTTCAATCAAGGTTGTTCTGTCCCATTTTTCAGGCCATCCACAATAGCCAATACCTTCCTCACGAATCAGCAAATCTATCTCACTACCTTTAGGTCCAAAGAATAAAATAGGACGACCTGATGCCAGAATGTTGTAAGTCTTACTTGGAACACCCAAACCATACATACCCTCCTGAAGAGTTACGAGAGCAATATCACAAGCAGCCAATACCTCATTCTGCTGAGAACGGAAATAAGGACCATGAAAAAAGACATTTTTCCGCTTTCTCTCCTTGAGTTTTTTTTCCATCGCTCCCGTACCATAAAAATGCAACTCCACATCCTCAGGTAGCATATCCATCACCTTGTCCAATCCTTGCACACGCCCAATATTACCAGCATATTCAAGAATTATCTTACCCTCCGGAAATGGCTGTGGCTTAATATTACCGATATCTGCCCAATTTTCTATAATAGTGATCTTAGGATTTTCCCCTTTACCAACCTTCTGCTCTAGCACATTTGCCATATCACGCCCAAGAACAATCAGCCGATCGGCTTTCGTATAAGCCTTATCAAAGATATACTTGAACAGACTGTACATGGGTAGTTTCAAGCCAGCGGGACGGGTATTCTCAGGAAATACATCATGTACAAGGATGTTCAGTTCAAATCCTATTTTTTTCTTTAGTCTCGCCATTAATGGAATCATAGGAGCCGGATTCGTCACCATCAGCACCTTATCCTCGATACATACATACTTGCGTACCAGAGCTATCATTCTTCGACTCATTAAGATGAAAGAAAGAGCCTTACCCTTTGTGGTATTCTTATCCAAATCAGCACCTAACGCACGATGTATCTCAATGCTCTCGTGAAGTTTAAACTTATTGTTTGCGTCAAGTTTCTTTCGCTTATCATATATCTCAGGACCACAAATTACTCCCACGTTGTACTTCTGTGCCATTGCATTGGCAATCTCGCCAAGGATGTAGCTCGTGGAAGTTTCATCTGGTGGGAAAAGTTCGGTTACTATCCAAAGTCGTTGAGTTATGTTACCCATTATTTATATCCTTTTAGTTTTTTCTATTCACAAACAGGAGTAAGCACCTAATACCATCCACTCTCCTGTAAGCATTCAATTAATGGCATCCCCCTAGTTTGGTCACTTTTAAAGTGCCCAGACTAAGGGATCTGTTAATTAATACGTTTGATTTTCGATGTAACTATCTATTTTTCCACAACACTCCCGAATAGCCTCTCTACAAAGCAATTTCATAAATATCAAAAATAAAATTCAGCTATCTTTTAATATTTATTTAGAGATAAAACAGGGTAAAAGTGCTACTTTATCCATATAATTGCATGGTTGAAATGTAAGACGACCGACCCACTCGAACATACGTATATTCTAAATTCACGATGTGTAGGATATACCTTTTCCATATACTCTTTCTCATCTATGATCTGGTCACCATAGATAAAGTCATAAAGTGCTGCCGGTCCACTCAATCCTATCGGCACTTTTGCCGCCTCATTCCATTTTCCATAACGAAACATATCAAAAGGGTAAATACTATTAATGTCTCCCAAATTTTCTATTTGGATAATTTCCAAATTAGGATTATATAGCATTGTCTTTTCTCTCAGAACATCAGTCATCTCTCTCCCTAATGATATTATTTTATCCATACGGGCATACGATCTATTAAAGATGTTGAGGCACTGTCTGTATATTAAATTAGGAAATTTGAACCTCATTAGTAGAGGTTCTGGAAAAAGATCGTGAGCAAGAAAAGATATTTCATAATCTTTTTTCTATGAAAGGCCATTAGTATTAGTAATGGGAATGGATTACTAACTAGTAATACTTTATCTCCTTTATTTATTACCTTCTTTGATGCCTTATATAGACGCCAACTCATTAATAGGAATTTACGAATTCTAGAGAGCTTATTTGCTTTGTTTTCCTTAATCCCTTTGACTCGAATTGTTGTAACGCCCGCTATCAATGATGATTTTGGTAAAACCTTTAATTTGTTCTAGTCGTATGCCTCTGGCCCGCAAACAACAGTCACATTATACTTGTCCGAAAAAGTTTTTGCAATCTCCCCTATTATATATGCCGTTGAAGTCTCTTCTGGGGGAAAAAGTTCAGATATTACGATTAAATTCATAGAACTAACAAAATTAATTTTTATTTTTCATTAATTCCTGTTCAGCAATCTTTGCATCAACAACGAAACGGTAGAAGTATGCTTGAAGGAATGCCCAAACATGTCCTGCTTCACCATCGAGGAAACCCAACTTAATGTAAAACTTGTACCAATAGTACATTTTAGCTCTAAAATATTTTGGGAGTCGATAATATAAGCCATCTCGAAGCTTCTTCGCTTTTTCGGGCTCGCCATCTAATACAGCATTTTCTCGTCCGCTCCTGACAGCAAAATAGTCAGCCACCTCTCGGGTTGCATACCAATTGTGCTTATCAATGAAGGCGTTCAGACTTTTAAAGTCATAATGTTCACAATCTTTTTTCAGGTCAATACAGCGACCTTCGCTCAACACGATGTGCTCGCCCATTGAACGATCCTCAAATCTTCCTTTGCCATACTTGAAGATAGTTATCTTCAGGAAAGGATAAGCACCTCCATGTTTCAGAAACTTGCCCAGAAAGAAAATCTTGAAACGCATCATCATACCTGATACATCATCATCCTTATGCTTCTCACACTCGGTCAGAATCTCCTGCTTCAACTCTGGAGTTACGCACTCATCAGCATCTAAACGGAACACCCAATTGGTTTTGATATCGGTATTGTCGATAGCCCAATTGAACTGCTTTGCATAATCTACAAAAGGTTCGTGATGATATATCTCTGCGCACAAATTCTCGGCAAGTTCCACGGTTCTATCCGTGCTGCCGCTATCGACTACTACTATTCTTTCTACCCAACCCTTTACAGAGTTGATACATCTCTCGATGTTTGCCTCCTCATTTTTCGTGAGGATAATTACTGTCATATCTAGCATATTACAAATGTAAGATCTGTTTATATAAGTATACATAATCATGAAACCGGTCGTACTTATTAAAATACAATACGGCTCTCTTGCGACATGCATTTTTTTGAGCAACCTTTTCTTTATTCGATTGTTTACGAACATCTTGCACATAGAAAGCCAAGGCTTCTACATTACCTTTATCAGTAACCCAACCGGTTTCCTTGTCCAATATTTCAGGGGATCCACCTGTTCTATAAGTAATCACAGGAGTTCCACAAGCCAAGGCCTCCATATTAACTGTTGGAAGAGAATCTTGATATGTAGGATTAATAAACACATCTGCAGCAGAGTAGTATTCCGCAAGTTCTTGCTGATTAACAGTTCTTTGAAGACCAATTACATTATTCGGTAATCCTTGAAGCTGAGATTCCTCCAAACCTATCAATATAATTCTATAGTTATCGTCCAATATTGAACTGAGTTTCATAAACTCATTAAACCGTCTAAGGCCACCACCTTCGAACCAACCTGTTGCAACTCCAAGAACGATAGTACGATTCCCTATGTTATGACGGTCTCTCACAATACTATTCTCAGATATTTTAAAGATATCTAAATCGATACCATTATGGATTACATGTGTAGGGTATTTCTTGAGATATGATTCTTTCACTACACTCTCAACCCAAGTCGAAACAGGTACTATTGTGAGATTAGGAACAGAGTTAAAAATCTTATTTTTTTGGTTCCAATTACATCTTGAATTATCAAATAGAACAGAACTTGGATAATCTGTCTTCAAAGCACATTTTGAGCAACCCTTTTTCCATTTCATACACCCAATTGCATCAAAATGAGAACAATGACCTGTCATAGACCAGCAATCGTGTAACGTCCATACAACGGGTATGTTTGCTCTACTTAGGTATGTAAATAGCAATGAATAATTAATGTAATATCCATGTATGTTGTGCAAATGAATAATATCAGGATCTAGCTCTTTGATCTTCTTGATTAAATTTCGGGTTGAAAAATATGAACCTAATCCATGCATATCAAAAAGGCGTGTTAATACAGCATGAATCTTGCTGACTAATGGTGAACCTATTCGATAGTATTGGGATTTACAAGGAGACTCAGGATTGCGTGCTGAATACATAATCCAACTATCCCAACCACACGCCAATACCTGTTCACCTATAGCTTGAGCAATGGAGCCTGTAGAACGAGTAATACCTGAATTTATTTGAAGTATTTTTGGCATATTCTATAACTGAGGTCTATGTCCAATGATATGTTTTAATGTTTTGATAATAAATCTACAATTCTTTGCACCCAAAACTATCAAGGCGTAGTAGTATATATAAAAATAGAAAGACTGAGCATAGCCCATTTCTTTTAGTCTTCGCGCATACTCTCTAAACACTTTTATTCCTTTATTCCTCTGGATTTCAAGAACTGGATATGAATACTTAGATTGATTTAGCATTAAAATCTTATTGGAATCGTCATTATGTTCTTTGGCAATATAATCTTGCAGCTTGATATACCAAGCCATAAAATTAATGGAGTTGTCAATCGTTATTGTGCCAGGTGTGTATATCGCCTTCTCACTTTCACTACTTCCAAAAAATGGCGTACCGCCCTCTATAGCCTGGGTGATAATTACACGAGAATATGCAGCAGGATATTTATAGCATGTTTCTGCCAACAAATACATTTGATAAAGAAGAGAACTATCAAATTTTTCGCTTTCAAACTCTAAAGCACAGTCTCTGCGAATTGTAAACCCAGAAACAAATACACTCTTACCAAATAAATCTATATAGGTTTCTTTACAAGGTGGAAAGACCCGATCCTCTGAGTAGTACCTAAAATCCTCATGATCTCCGTTCGCAAAATTATTGCGATATGATCTCAGGATATATCCACAATCAGAATGTTCTTTTGCGAAATCAAAGAACTTATCAAAAGCATCTGGCATAAACAGGTCATCATCACCCATGAACATGATAAAGTGGCCCTTTGCTGCACGAATAAGGTTACGGAGATTCTTGTCATAACCACAATTTTCCTCATTTTCGATATAGTTAACCTCATATTGTGTCTTTGACTTGAAATCAAGAACCTGTTTGCGTATTTCTTCTCGTTTAGGGGATTTATCTTCACAAATTACAATCTCAACCTCATCTACATGAGTTGTGTCAATGCTATTGAGCAAACGACATATTTCTGCAGGCCTGTTATAACTTGGGATGCAGATGGAAAAGAGTTTTTCTTCCATTATTTTAATTCTTTATAAGTTTCTACTATTTGTCGGCAACGATCTATTTCTGAGCCGCCCAATTCTTTCAGTCTCCTGTATCCTTTCTCTGCTATTCGCTTAATCTCCGAAGGATTTTCAAGCAACCACTTACACTTCTTTACAATCTCATCCTCATTTCTAAAATATACTGCACATTCATCTGAAGGGTACATTTCATTCAAATCATCAGTATATTCTGAAAGCATGAGTGTTTGGGTAGCAGGTATCTCAAAACATCTACGAGTATATGTATCGCTATTCAGCTTTGATAGGAAAACAATTGTTATCAGACATTCATTAATAGTGTGATTGTATTCTTTGCCTCTTTTTCCCGGTTTTACACAGGCCTTAATATCTTCGTAAAGGGGTGCATCCTCCCACTCAGAACCATTAAATACCGTAACTGGTATATTGGCATCAACTAAAGCTTTTATATATTTATCACGACCATCATTTTCGAAATGTCCCAGGAAGGCTACAGGTATTGTGTCTTCACAATCCTCACGGAAATTATTCTTCTCAATGTAATATGGAAGTAATACTTTTATATTCTTTGCACCTACAGATTCATAGTCTGCTATGTTTTTTTTGCGATAGACATAATTAACATCCGTAAGTCTTAGAATTCTATGAAAGTTTCTATAAAAGCCCAGATTAGGCGTGCCACTGAAAGGATCATCGTTGTTGTATGTAAACACAAAGAACCCTTTCTTTTTCAACTTCTTAACGGTAGATGGCCAAATGCGATAGCAACGATATAGGAATACAAAATCTGCTTTTAAGGCTTCTGCTTTTTTTATAATATCATTGTTATATGCAGATAGCCTATAACCTATGTGAATGCGATTCTGAACTCTTGTAAGTAACGTATTGATTGTACCGCTACCATAAAGATAATCATCATATTTTACGGTAACCACCTCATGCCCCAAAGCTTTGAAACCAGACTCAAAAGCTGGAGCATACATGGGATGTTCAAAGGAGCCAACTAAGAGTATCTTCATTACTTGTTGCTATACATTGATTCATAATACTTTTCGTACTCCCCTGATGTGATATTATCCATCCAAGCTTCATTCTCCAAGTACCACTTTACTGTTTTCTCAACTCCCTCCTCAAACTGTAAAGATGGCTCCCAGCCAAGTTCCTTCTGCAACTTAGTCGAGTCGATGTCATAACGTGCATCATGACCGAGTCGGTCTGTTACGTATGTAATCAAATCCAGGTCTACACCCTCAGGGCGGCCAAGAAGATGATCTACAATAGCGATAACGGTCTTGATGATATCGATATTCTTCCGCTCATTGAAGCCACCAATATTGTAAGTCTCGGCTATTGTTCCATTGTGAAAGATGGTATCGATAACGCGAGCATGATCCACTACAAGTTGTCCGTTGGCACCTGCTACAAGTATGCTCATATTAATAATTCAATTTGAATTCTTCGATTTTAGGCTGCACCTCAGCAATTAAACGAGTTTATTGCATTTGGTTTGCACTAAAATTCAGAATAAAGGTTCATATCAATAGAGAAAGGCGAATCGAAATCTTTCAAGCACTCATGGAGAGTATCCTTTTCGCTCAACAACGCTTTGTCTGCAGGAATCTTCCAATCTATGCCAAAGCTCTCATCCTTAATCGAGATGCCACCATCTGCCTGAGGTGCATAGAAGTTATCGCACTTGTACTGGAAGATTGCAGTCTCTGAGAGTACAGCAAAGCCATGAGCAAATCCTCTTGGCACAAAGAACTGGCGATGATTGTCTTCTGTGAGTTCTACTGCTACATGCTGACCGTATGTAGGCGAGCCCTTGCGAATATCAACTGCAACATCGAGTACTGTACCCTTCACGCAACGAACGAGCTTGCTCTGAGTGAAGGGAGGTCGCTGGAAGTGCAGCCCTCTCATTACACCATAAGAGGACATACTCTCATTATCCTGTACAAAGTTGATCTTGCGAACCTTCTCTTCAAATTCACGTTGGCTAAAGCTCTCAAAGAAGTATCCGCGAGCATCACCAAATATCTTAGGTTCGATGATGACTACACCATCTATTTCGGTTTTAATTACATCCATTGTATTATATATTTTTGTTATTAGTACTGGCTGTCCGTATTGAACGGAAACATACTTGTCCACCTGTGCAGCCAGTTATCCTTATTTAGTCGAGATTAGGATTACCAGTTTCCTTCATCTCAGCAATAACCTTTAGCAGGTACTGACCATACTGGTTCTTGAGCATAGGCTTTGCAAGCTCACGCATACGTTCCTCGGTAATCCAGCCTTGGCGATATGCGATACCCTCAAGACATGCGACCTTCAAGCCTTGACGTTTCTCCAGCACCTCAATGTATGTTGATGCCTCAGAGAGCGAATCGTGTGTACCAGTATCCAACCAAGCGAATCCACGCCCAAGAGTCTGAACTTTGAGTTCTCCATCTTCAAGGAACTTCTGATTTACGGTAGTGATTTCGTACTCTCCACGAGCGGAAGGCTTGATGTTAGCAGCCACTTCCACAACCTTGTTTGGATAGAAGTAAAGACCAACGACTGCATAATTTGACTTTGGCTTTGCAGGTTTTTCTTCAATAGAGAGACAGTTACCTTCACGGTCGAACTCAGCTACACCATAGCGCTCAGGATCGTTGACCCAATATCCGAAGACGGTGGCTTTCTTCTCCTCGTCAGCAGTACGTACAGCTTCCCTCAGTATCTTGGTGAAGCCGGCACCCTGGAAGATGTTATCGCCAAGAATAAGACAAGCGGAATCATCACCAATGAAGTCCTTACCAATGGTGAATGCCTGTGCAAGACCGTCTGGTGATGGCTGCTCGGCATAAGTGAACTCTACTCCATAATCCGAACCATCACCCAAAAGACGCTTGAACCCAGGGAGATCGTATAGGGTACTGATAATGAGTATTTCTCTGATACCAGCCAACATCAGAACGCTTATAGGATAATACACCATTGGCTTGTCGTAAATAGGCATGAGCTGCTTGCTGATACCTTTGGTGATAGGATACAATCTTGTACCACTACCGCCTGCGAGAACTATACCTTTCATATTAATATTATTTATTATTCTTTATTTGGCAAGGTCAACCACTGACCAAATTTGTAATCCCACTCTTCAGGATCAAATGGAGACATCCCCCCTCCACTATAGAATGTTAGCTCTCCAAAAAATACCTGACCATCAATGTCATAAAAGTCAACTCGAACATGAGGAATATCCTTTGACAGCTTTCTAGCCAACTCCTTCATGTGCTCAAAACCAGCAGGCTTCAAAACAGGCTTTGTAGCGTTTGGATGACCTTTCCGAAAGTCAAGATGATTGAAATCCATATCGAAGAAGTCAAACTTCGTATCTACAGTTGGATCAAGTCTATCTGACGCAATAAAGATGGCTTTAGGCTCGCCATTGAAACAGAAATACTTGTAATCTGTGAGCTCACCAGAATTATCTTCCATATACTTTTCTGCAATTACACGAGGTTTAACATTCTTGTATGGCCACTCTCGAGTTGAATAATAGAATTCGACCTTAAAAGATGCTTTGAGTTTTTTTATTGCAGCCTTTTTGTCGAGTTTGCTTTTATCACGACATACAACCAAACCACCACTATCATGAGTACATTTCAATACGAACTGGTTAGGTAGAGAGTCCCAATCAATGTCATCTACGGAATCCCAAACTCCAAGTGTCGGAATTATATATTTCTCTCCTATGATGGAAGCCACATATTTCTTCGCCTCGTATTTATCAACCATCTTTGAGTACTCGGGATTGCGGTTGTAAATCTTCAGCCATTGAAGCTTCTCGTTAAAGGACTGTGGATTCTTCAGGTTAAGAGGTTTCCCACAAAGACATCGATACTGAATCTTCAGATAGACTTTATCCGAAAGCCATCGACGAAGAGGTGTATAGTCAACGATATAATACAAAAGCCATGGAAGTGCATCTTTAGATGTAAGATGCTGAATTACATAATTTGCCATATTATTTTGAAGTATCTATTAAAAGCCATTCTTTACAGTTAATATTATGCTCACTATTTTTGAACCATTTGCTTGGTGCCACAATGATCTTATCAGTATTATTGTTAAGCCATGCTCCCCACCAAGAAAAAGTACTATTGGCAATGATATTATGCTTGCATTGGGTCATGAGGTACATATCTTGATAGCTATCTTTGCCTTGGTTCCAGTTGACAATCTTGAAATTAACTCTAAATTCCTTCATAAACGAATCGCACCAAGATGGTTCGTTAGAAAATACATAGAAAATAGGATTATCTACTCTATCTTTTATTTGTTCTATAGCTTGGCGATAATAATTCTCATTACAAACACAGTAATATGGAAGTTTCAAGTAATCACCTCTGCGGATATGTATACTAACAGAATTGTTCCCATGCATTTCGTTAGCTGTATCAACATTTTTATTACCAATATTGTGAAATCTATATGCATTAACAACGACATCCTTTATGGACTCGAAGTATTTAGGCGATAACCAATCGCCCATAAGAAATGATTTTTTACTTTCTAATGCATCTGGACAAAAGGTATATGGTTCGTCTATTGTAAGAATACTCTTTGGTTTATACCTTCTTAGCATCTTGATCAATAGACTATGCAACGCTGATGTCTGATTTGGGGAGTCCGGAATATCGAATACAGACTTCAGTTCAAATCCGTTATGCATTTTGTTAGTTTGAAAAAGAGTCGTATCTAAAGAACAACTCTTCCCTTTTGCTTTCATACTCAAAAAAAATGCATATTGAAACATTTGATTGCCTAAACCGCCAGATAGTATTATAGTTTGCTTCATTTTCCCAATATTTCTTTAAGTGTGTTTTTCCAACCTTCCCAATCAGTCATCTGTTGATAGAGTTTATAGGCTCCATCAGAGACGTCCTTATATAAATATTTATTATTAGCAAGTTCATTTATTTGAGCAGCCATAGCAACAGATGTATCAGCTACAAATCCATTATAACCAGATTTAATAATCTCAGGATGAATACCAACTTTATATGTGAATACTGGTTTCTTAAGGCCTAAAACCTCGAGAAGTACGAACTCTGTTGTAGATGGCCAAATGGATGGATTGATTACACCACGACTGGCTGCAATAACTTCTCCAAGGTTCGTCTTCCACGTACATTCATTGCGCATTTCGAGAATACCTTCGTCAACGTATGTCTGTAATCCATAATTATTCAAAGCAAAATCAATACTCTTTTGAGATGCGTATGCAGCGACCACCTTTACGTTTGAATTACAATGCTCCAGCACATCCTTCAACAGATGAATACCCTTATCTATTCGATTTTGAGCTACAAACACAAAATAGTCTCCCATAGTGGGATTATATTTCTTAAGCTTGTCGCCATTGAAGTAAAGAGGGGTAGTATAGCAATGACCGCGATGGATACCATATCTAACGTAGAAACCAACCTGTTGCTGAGAAGATGTGATGACAGCATCAGCCTTAGTTAATTCTCTCTGAAGTCGATAGCGATTGATTGTGGAATTGAGCTTCTTTATGAACCCTTTCAGCCCTTTATCATTTGATCGTACACAGTTACGGAATAGAGCTTCTTTAAAACCAAGGTCAAGGCACTTAGTGCAAAGGCCCCTCTCATCATTAGCATAATAATTATAGCAGAAGAAATCTTGCATGAAGATTTTGGAGATGACTTTTATTCCCCTTTTACGAGCCATTGACCAATAGATTATACTCTTGTTGGTCACTGATCCCAGTGTAAAGATTGTATCTGGATTGAAATCGTCTAGTACATGCGTGTACTGTTTCTTATGTTTGCCTTGAAACCAATTGGCAGTGAAATTGCATGGATAGCGATAATATAACTTTGTACCATCTTCTTCCACTTTATCCTCAGTCACTTCGTCAGAATAGACTGCGACTGTACACCCAAGTTCAAGGAGAAGTTTCTTGGCTATCTGACTAACGTAAGCTCCCGAGAAGTCGCCAAGATAGGCATCTGGAATAAGTAGAACTCGTTTATTTAACATGTTATCTTTTTCTGAATTTTGATACAAATGAACCAAAGAAAGACCTGTTTGTGAGATAAAGTGCTGTAAAATAAACCATTGAGAATACGACAAAATATCCGACATACATATATATATTGTGGTAGTCAGGACTCAAAACATAATGAAGTATTATAAATGGAACAATGACAACCATCGATTTCAAAAACTCCATTACAAGCATTTTGATTTCCAGAGATAGATACTTGCGCATCAATTTTAAATACCAAACTATGAATAAAAGGCTCACAGCAAGTGTTGCAAGTGGTATAGCGTAAATCTGGGTAGCTTTAATGATGGTCAAAAGAATCCCAATATAAGCTATTGCACATAAAATATCCAACTTTGCCGACTTGTTAATCATACCCCCTGTGTAAAGAATATTGTTACAATATGCTCGGAACTGAAATAGAATCTTAGCTACAACAATCACAATAAGCAACCAAGTTCCCCCATATTTATCAAGACCAACCCAATAGTTAACGACTGATTCCGTAAAACAAATGGAATATAGGCCAACGACAGCAAGCGTAATAGCAAAGAATTGTGTTATATTTCGAAATACATTATTTATTTTCCCTTTATCGCCAGAAGACAATGTTAGAGAGAAAAGGGCAAAGAATGAACCGTTAGTCTGGGAAACAAATCCACATGCCACATAACAAACTTTTGACGTGAGATCGTATACTGCAGCCAAAGCCGGATTCATGAAGTGGGCAATAATGAAGCTTTGAGAATTACCCATTAAAACACTGGATAACTTAGAAAAAAAAGGATAAATACAATCCTTTGCTAAAGACTTACTCTCCGATATCGAATAAATTGGTTTTTGAATAGAATCTCGATTCTGTTTATGTATAATCCACCATCCTTGGCAAGTGAGATTGAGTAAGGCTCTAACCAAATAGCTCATTGCGATAGCGACAACTCCTAAACCGAGGAGAAGGAAAGCAATTAAGGATGCAATAGCCAATAGTCCAGTACATGTATTGATCATACCTACCGCCTTAGTGTCTTGCCATACCTGCGGAAAAGCCCCGAATAAGGACACACAAATAGCGACAGAAGAAGCAAACAATGCTATGATATAAGACAAACGAATTTCAGAAGAAACAGCTTCTTCAACGTTAATCCAATTCGTTATGAAAGGGGCAATACATAAACCAAGAAAAAGGATTCCAAAAGCTATTAATATTGCTGTCACTATATTGGCACCAGCAAGTTTTCCATATCTCTCTTTGTCACCTGAACCTATAGCTGCTGCCATCTTCTGCGTAATCACACTAGAGAATCCACTCTCAAGCAATCCCAACATTGCTACCATATTACCTGTTGCAAGCCATGCTCCATATGTAGATACCGACATATAGTGAAAATATACCGGGACCATCACAACGCCGTTGATAATTACGATAATTGCATTAATGGAGTTAAAGAAGTAATTATATATAGAAGCTTTATAAATACTCATACACTATTTCCATAAATTACTAAAACCTACATTTCCGATCATTAGAATTAATATATTTAAGAAAACTAGAATACTTAATGATAACTTAAAGTAACGCGCATAACCAACGCGCACCTGGTAAAAAAACCAAGGCAGTGTAAATATCAGACCTTCTGATATATAACCAATATGCATCTGTTTTGACAAAAAACCGCTTAGCATAATTCCAAAACCCAAAATGGTCATAGTATCCAAATTTTTAAAAGAGACAGATTTCCAGTTGTGGAATAGTGCAATAAGGTATCCAAACTGGAAAGTACCCATCAAAAAATCCTGTAACTGCCAAGAATATGCAACATTGACTTCTACTGATTTGAAAAATTGAACCCAGGGAAATGGACCAATCATTCCAAATATTATTTTTATTGGAAGTGCTAAATAAGACATAGCATTTACATAACCAGCATTATAATCCTCAGTATTGGCAGAATCTGTAATATTCTTTAAATAAACAAATGCTATTATACCTAAAAAGACATAGAAGAGCTTTAATCCAATATTTTTCGTCCTATTAAAATAGCCCCAAAAGGATGATATACCTGCAATTAAGATATACATCGTTCTTTGATAAAAAGAGACTATTGCAGTTACAATGAAAGAAAAGAACTTTTCAATAGCTGAATTGCTCAATGAAATAAGGACAACACCTATGGAAATAAGGCAGATTCCAAAAGGATCGCGCCATATCATATCATTTAGAAGGAATGAAGGGAAAAACGATGTCCAACCTAATACAAGTTTCTTAGATTCTTCATTCACGCTACTAGACCTACAACACAAAAAATAGATATTTACAGAAGTAAAGAGCGAAGAAAATACATTTAATGGCGAATAATTCATCCATTTATTCTGTAGGAAAAAGAAAGGATAGCTTATAAAATGGTAAATCTCAGGATGAGAATTTTGAAATTCATAAGCATCCATCCAGTAAAAAATGCCATTTGATCTTCTTGCTTCTTGTAAACGTTCTATAGCGTCAAATGTTGTCAAATATTCATGCCAAAATGCGCTAGATGGCTGTCCTGTTCCTACAAAATAATGAGGATCCACAAAGTACAAATAGTGCATTAATCCAATAATTATTTGGGCAATGAATGCAAATACATAATACCTAATATAGAACGAGCCTTTAAGTATTAATTTGACACATACTATCGTTAGAATAAAGAAACAAATGCATGATGCTAAATAACTACTTACCGTTGCTGTTGCAAATGGGCTAAGTGCAATAGGCAATACCACAAACAAAGCAGCTACAATAAATAGTTTATATAGATATGAATTGAATGTTATGTTTTGATACATGAACAATCGGATTAGTAAGTTTCAATTATGTCAACAATATTGATTGTATCTTCAAAGCCTGTAGCCTCATGGAGTTTCTTACCATCAAGTGCCAAATACTTCATACCCACATCGGCACGCTGGACACTTCCGAAGCAGCCTTTTGGTACTTCCTTCCCCATAGCATGATGAATCTCGGTAACAATCTCTTTGACGGTTACGGTTTCCTTGCCCTGGATGTTATAGAGACCGGAAGGAAGGTTCTTCTCGAATGCCAATGCGAGCATACGAGGAACTTCATTCACATGGATGTACTGACGGGTCTGATCACCTGCAGTAAAGTGGAGTTCTTCGCCATTACGAATTGCATTGATAACGTATGGGATGAGACGCTTTGGATTTTCACCTGCTCCATAGATTGTAGGAATATAGAAATGCCAGTGAGTGAAGTCGTGCTTATAAGAAGCAACGAACTTACTCAACATGCGTTTGCTGACGGTATAGTCGTTAGGAGCAGTACACATTGAGGTAAGAACGTCTTCCTCTGTGAAGAAGCGCTCTTCTTTAGTTTCTCCCATTTCGAATACGCTACCGAAGGTAACAAATCGACCTTGGTAGTTGAGTTCTTTCAACTTGTTGCAGATAGTGACAGGAGCAGTTACATTGAGGTTATAAATGAGGTTGAAGCCTTCCTTGAGGTTTGCCTGAATACCTGCACCAATGGCATAAATGATTATATCAGAATCCATGAGACCAGAACAATCGAGCTCTGCATCCATGAGGTTCACTTTATAGAAATTGTCATACTTGTGACCAACAGGTTCATCAAGTCCGTACATATCCAAAGCCCATCCGGCTTCGTTGGCATATTTAGCAATGGCTGTTGAGAGGAAGCCATTTGTTCCTAATATCGAAATCTTCATCCTATAAACTTATTGATCTCCTCCACACAGAGGTCATATACATTTTCTGTCTTATAGCGCTTGTACCAGTCGGAAGTGAGGACTGCACACTCTTTGGCATTCAAACGAGGCTTCCAGCCGAGACGGGTCTTTGCCTTGTTGATGTTGAGCATCAAGAGGTTTGCCTCATGGAGGGCATTAGGATCGCTTACGTCCTTCAGCTCACCAAAGCCGAAGTTCTCGATGATGGCGGTTGCTACCTCCCAAACGGTCAGGACACTTTCTGCCTCAGGGCCGAAGTTCCAGCCTTCGCAATAACCGGTTGGATCGTTCCACATCTTCTGAGCGAGAAGCATGTAGCCTGAGAGTGGTTCAAGGACATGCTCCCAAGGACGAACTGCCTTAGGAGAACGGATGTCTATAACCTTGGTCGTTTCGAGGGCACGAATGCAGTCTGGAATAATGCGGTCTTTTGCCCAATCACCACCACCGATCACGTTACCTGCACGTACGCTGGCGAGCGATACGGTATGCTTCTTTCCATAGTCAGCAGGATTGAAGAAGGAGCGTCTCCATGACTGGATGGCTACCTCACAAGCGCCCTTTGAAGAAGAGTATGGGTCGTAACCTCCGAATGGATCGGTCTCAACATAACCTTCGAGCTGCTCGCAATTGTCGTAACATTTATCAGTTGTAATCATCACGCCCACTTTTATGCTCTTGATGGCACGAATAGCCTCCATGATGTGAATAGTGCCCATCACGTTCACTTCGTAAGTCTCCACAGGAATCTCATATGAGAGACAAACGAGAGGTTGTGCAGCAAGATGAAAGACTATTTCAGGCTGATATTCAGTAAAGATCTGCTTCATCTTCTCGCCATCGCGAATGTCGGCACGAATGTCTGCTTTAATCTTGTTGCCAATGCCAGAGAGCACAAAGTTATCGCGCTCTGAATATGGGTCAAGACTTACACCTACTACTTCAGCTCCAAGTTCGTGGAGCCAAATGCAAAGCCAAGAGCCCTTGAAACCTGTGTGACCCGTTACGAGCACTTTCTTGCCTTTGAAGAAACCATTATATATATCAATGTTCATTTCTTTAACTTTCAAATTATTAAATCTTTAACCTTTTATCTCGTATGTAATTGTATCCTTTGGATCATACAGTTTATCCGTATAAGCCAAAAGGATAAAGTCCTTATCACCATTGTTCACCACAACGTGAGCTACATTATTAGGAATAAATACCGTGATAGCCTTTACCAAAGACATTTCAATATCGAGACGCTCATGAGTCTCCATGTCCTCCAGTTTGAGAATAGCACTTCCCTCAATGATGGTGAACCACTCTACAGCCTCAGGATGATAATGCCCACCCTTAGCCTGCCCAAGTTTGCCCATGGTGAGATAAACTTCACCAGTATGAGTAGGTATGCCCTCCTCTGTTCCTGTAATTGCTTTCAGAAACCAACCTCTATCATCTGCTATCAACCGACGCTGGATGATGGTAGCCCTTTCTTTCAAAGATTTATTCATATACGTAATCTTTTATTACTTGAAACCATATTTTATATGCATCAGGAAGTAAGTGAACCCCATCGGCAGTATATCTGTTAGGAAGAATATTATCCTCTGCATAAAGTGAGTGTAGATTAATGTATCTGCACTCATATTTTCTACCAATTTGTTCTATGATGCCGTTCGCTTCGATTATCTTTTGGCAGCTAGGAACATTGATATTTTTGATTGCCTTGTTGACAGGAAGGATGGATTGTAAATAGATGACAGTTAACGGCATTGAATCCTTCAGTGATTTTACCAAGGTTTCGTATTCGTTTTCGAAATCATTAAGATCTTGGTTAGTCAAACCATTAATTCCTCCCATAAGAAACACCTTGGCAGGATGTAGTGCCATAACCTGATTGATGCGTTCTGTCATTCCACATAAATCATCACTTGGATAGCCCAAATTACAGATTCGCTTATCGGAAAATTCCGCTTCGAAAAGACCTCCATAGGTAATCGAATTCCCCAAGAATACGATATCGACAGTGTCTCTTAATGAATACAAACTATTTGTCCATCCTTTCAAACACTCTTCTGCCTTCCATTGATAATTGTTTGAGTTAGTAGTAGCCAAATTAATCAATATATAGCCAACAAGCAGTATATTTGCAATAACAGATACAACCGGCAGTTTTCTCATTCGAAAAATCTCTTGAATATGTGTTTATCCAATAGTTGTGAAACCTTATTTTCTACGTGACTAAATATCAACAGACGCAACTTATCTACTGCCAGTGGTATAGACATAGAAAGAACAAAGAGTAGAGATATCCCAATCCAAAAGTTGAATGTAAATCCATGTTGCAAATATAACTCTCGAACTTGACCATAGCAATGAATACCGCCCTCTTGCATCAAGTATATAGACAAGCAAGATGCAGCCAAATAGTTTATTACATTACTTCTGTATTGAATCTTTGTAAACAACATAAACAACGATATCGCACTTATCAACACAAATGGACTATTGTAGCAAAACACACGATAGGTATCTATTCCACTGCGGTGAAGGACAACTGCAAGAATTGCCGTAATGGTGGATGATCCTGCAAACAAAAGCAAATCGTATTTTCTAGCGATGTGTTTGTGATAATATATCTTCAAGTAGCGACCAATCAAATAGAGCATTATAAAATTGGTAAGATTATAACCATCAGTTACAAATGTTACATCTTGCATCCATCCCAAATAGACATTGACAAACAATAATATAAGAATTGTTGTCAACAATGATTTTTTTGTTGCAACCTCAACATACTTATTAATTGGGCTACTCAAGAACATCAGTATGAAGTAATACTGTATAAACCAATAGGTTTTATTGGATATTACAAAAATACCTCTCTGAGCTATTCTGCCAATCGAGCCAATCACCCCCCCCTGTAAACCATTAGTATACAAGTAGTTACAAAATCCCATCATTGCAAAAAATGAGACAACAGAGAATAGCTTAACAAATCCGCTAGCTTTGAACTTAATAGAGAAATAGCCTGAGATCAATATAAATACATCTACAGCTGCAATCAAGAAACTGTCAACTATCAAAGCATAGTCAATCTGTGAAGAAGACAATAACGGAGTTTTACCGAATGACAAGAATCTGTACTGTCCTAAACCGTGAAATATGAAGTGATGGAGTACAATAAATGCCATCACAACCAGTCGCAGTAACTCTATGTTCGATTCTCTCTGCTTTGCCATTACCATAGACTAAATATTGCCGGTTACTTTACGTGCTTCAATAGAAGGAACCTGACGATCCCAACGCTTCCAAGGAGCCTTATCCTGATCTAAAAGGTTCTCAAGCATATTCTTCTCACGGATGTTGTCCATACACTGCCAGAAGCCTTCGTGGATATATGACATCAATTCACCCTTGTTTGCTAATTCAACAAGAGCAGTTTTTTCAAACACACAAGCATCACCATCAAGAAGGTCGAATACCTGTGGTTCGAGAACCATATAGCCCGCATTGATGGGAGCACCATCGCTCGCATTCTTTTCACGAAATGAACGAACAGAGTTGTTTTCGCTAATATCCAGCACGCCCTTATCCTGTACCATCTTAACAGCAGTAAGAGTTGCGAGCTTGCCATGGCTTTTGTGGAACTCAATGAGCTTATCAATCTCTACATCACACACACCATCTCCATAGGTCATGAGGAAAGGCTCATTACCTACATACTCCTGGATACGCTTGATGCGACCACCGGTCATGGTGTTGTAGCCTGTATCAACCACCGTTACCTTCCAAGACTCCATATTGGTCTGGTGTACGGTCATCTCGTTTTTACCATTGCAGTAATCGAAAGTAACATCGGAGTTGTAAAGGAAGTAGTTGGCAAACCACTCCTTGATGTGTTCCTGCTTATAACCAGCGCAGATGATAAACTCAGTATGACCGTAGTAGGCATACTCTTTCATGATGTGCCAAAGGATAGGCATACCACCAATCTCGATCATTGGCTTTGGTTTAAACTGAGATTCCTCAGAAATGCGGGAGCCGAAGCCTCCGGCGAGAAGAACGACTTTCATATTAATTACATTTAAAATTATCGGATATAAAAGACGCACATCACTATAAATTGGGTCATATTTCGTGCGAAGTAATATCGAACCCATAGATCCACACGCCTTAAATGTTAACTTGCTAACTGACTTTGTTTTTGAACTAGTAGGAAATATCGAACTTTTGTTCCACCTGTGTGCTGATTAACCTTATTAAAATTCAAATGAAAATCGCTACTGAAATGAGAAAGGCGATTGTTTGGAGATTCTGCTTCACTCAGAAATCAAGAAAAAATCTTTTTAATGATCTGGATGAAAGGATCGGCCTTTACTTAGAAGCTTATTTTGAAATGATTAGAAAAATCGATTAAGGACAATTTGTATAAATGCTATCTCCACCACTGTTTCTGTTGTTTCAGTCAGAAACTCGTAATCAACGGTATGTCTCCTATAGTTTTCAAACCAAGAGGACGTTCTTTCCACAATCTATCCTTTAGGAATGACATTGAATTTCTTTGGGGACTGAGAACAACTTCAAATTCCCTACCGAACCTGTCTTTCACCCACATTGCTAAATCGCCTTGACATCTTCCATTAGTAAGAATTACAATTAGCCGACTAATTAACAGATAAATATCTATTGTTTAATCATGTCAAAACAGCTTCTTAGCCAAGTTAGGAATACCAGCTAATTCGTTCTGGATGTACTCAAGATTTGCAATCTTAACCTTGGTCTCTTCAAGATTCAGGCGGCGGGTGTTATCTGAATTAAATTCAGTTAACTCACAGCGTTTCTCATCACCTTCTGTGAAATACTTATCGTAATTTAAACTGCGGTTATCAGCTGGCACGCGATAGAAGTCACCCATATCCTCTGCCTTGGCGCACTCCTCATTGGTGAGGAGAGTTTCGTACATCTTCTCTCCATGACGGATGCCGATGACCTTGATATCTTCTTTCTTGCCGCCAAAAAGCTCACATACGGCTTCGGCCTGGGTCTGGATGGTGCAGGCTGGTGCTTTCTGAACAAGGATATCACCATTTTGACCATGTTCGAAGGCGAAGAGAACGAGATCGACGGCCTCTTCGAGTGACATAATGAAGCGAGTCATTTTGGACTCGGTGAGGGTTATTGGGTTGCCGTTGCGAATTTGATCTATCCAGAGAGGAATAACAGAACCGCGAGAGCACATCACATTACCATAGCGTGTGCAGCAGATTTTTGTTTCACCTGAGTAGCGTGACTTTGCGACTGCAATCTTCTCCTCAATAGCCTTAGTGATACCCATGGCGTTAATAGGATATGCAGCCTTGTCGGTTGAGAGGCAGATGACGGCCTTCACGCCTGCTTCGATAGCTGCGGTGAGGACATTATCTGTACCGATGACGTTGGTCTTGACGGCTTCCATTGGGAAGAACTCACAAGAAGGAACCTGCTTGAGGGCGGCTGCATGGAAGATGTAGTCTACACCAGGCATTGCGCCCTTACAAGACTGAAGGTTGCGAACATCGCCAATGAAAAACTTAATCTTGCCTGCGTACTCAGGATATTTAGCCTGATACTCATGACGCATATCGTCCTGCTTCTTCTCATCGCGTGAAAAGATGCGAATCTCCTTAATGTCGGTCTGGAGGAAACGATTCAAAACAGCATTACCAAATGAACCTGTGCCTCCAGTAATCATAAGGGTTTTACCTGCAAAAATTGACATAATTGTATGATGTTATTATTTGTTATTCTTTTACTACCTTATCAAAAAATGTATCAGGTCTCTCTGGATTGAAAATCTCGTTGCAATACATGACAGTAACAAGGTTTTGCGTATCAGAGAGGTTGATGATGTTGTGGGTATAACCAGGAAGCATGATGACGCTCTGGATTTTGTCACCTGACACTTCATATTCGAGAATCTCTCCATTTGGATCATTCTCATTACGAAGCTGAATAAGTCCATGACCACTAACTACGATAAACTGCTCCCATTTGGTATGATGCCAATGTTCTCCCTTGGTAATTCCTGGTTTGGAGATATTGATGCTGACCTGACCGCAATTTAAGGTATGAACAAGTTCCGTGAAACTACCTCTGTTATCAACGTTCATCTTCAAATCGAAGATTGCCTTTTCCTTTGGGAGATAACTAAGGAAAGTGCTATAGAGTCGTTTTGCGAATGAATGGGCAGGTATCTCAGGAATCATCAGAGTTTTAGGCATCTCTGCAAACTTGTGAAGAAGGTCGACAATCTCTCCGAGCTTGACATGATGAGTGATTGGTACGGCACAATAGCGACCTTCCCGAGTGAAGACTGCTTTAACTCCATCAAACTCGCAATGATGCTCTTCTCCCTTCAAAGTACAGATCATTTCCTCTACCAAGTCATCAATGTAGAGGAGCTCCATATCTACGTTAGGATCATTTACTATGATTGGTAGATCATTAGCTATGTTATTACAGAACGTGGCTATAGCACTATTGTAGTTTGGTCGACACCACTTGCCATAAAGATTAGGGAAACGATAAACCAATACTTTTGCTCCAGTCTCTTCGCCATACTGGAACATGAGTTCCTCTCCAGCCTTCTTGCTCTTACCATACTCGCTGGTGCCGAAACGGCCTGCGAGGGTGGCTTGGATAGAGCTACTAATCATCACTGGACAGCTGTTCTTATGCTTCTTGAGGGTGTTCAAGAGGACGGTAGCAAAGCCGAAATTACCTTCCATAAACTCCTTTGGGTCTTGTGGACGGTTGACACCAGCAAGATTGAAGACAAAATCACAATCTTTACACCATGCGTCAAGTTGCTCAAAAGTAGAGTCGATGTCGTACTCATAAACCTCACCAATGACAAGGTCTTCATAACACTTTGTCTTACCAGTCTTGATATTATTGAGTTGCGCACAAAGATTTTTGCCCACAAAACCCTTAGCTCCTGTTACTAATACTTTCATAAATCTGAGATTTAGAATTTACGCCAAACCATTTTGTTGACTACACCTACGTATGACTGAATAATCTTAACCACCTTGGTACTGACGTTCTCATCAGTATAGTTTGGTACTGGAGTTCCATAATCACCGTTCTTGACAAGTTCAACTGCAATATCAACTGACTGGAGAAGGCCATTGGTATCAATTCCAGAAAGGATGAAACCAGCCTTGTCGAGCGATTCTGGTCTTTCGGTAGAAGTACGAATGCAAACAGCAGGGAATGGATAACCTACGCTGGTAAAGAAACTACTCTCTTCTGGAAGTGTACCGGAGTCAGATACCACGGCATAAGCCTTCATCTGGAGACAGTTGTAGTCGTGGAAACCGAGAGGCTGCTGTACCTGTACGCGAGGATCGAGTTGGAAGCTAGAAGCTACGAGACGGTTACGTGAACGAGGGTGGCAGCTGTAGAGGATAGGCATGTCGTATTTCTCAGCCATAGCATTGATAGCATTGAAGAGAGAGAGGAAGTTCTTATCGGTATCGATATTCTCTTCTCTATGAGCTGAGAGAAGGATGTACTTTCCCTTCTTCAGTCCAAGGCGCTGATGAACATCTGAAGCTTCAATCTCTGCTAAATTCTGATGAAGAACCTCTGCCATTGGCGAACCTGTGACATAAGTGCGCTCGCATGGAAGTCCGCACTCCGCAAGGTAGCGACGTGCGTGTTCTGAATATGCAAGGTTGACATCTGAGATAATGTCTACTATACGACGGTTGGTCTCTTCTGGGAGGCATTCGTCTTTACAACGATTACCTGCCTCCATGTGGAAAATAGGGATATGAAGTCGCTTTGCTCCGATGACGCTCAAACAGCTGTTTGTATCACCCAAAACGAGAACTGCATCAGGCCTAGTAGCTACCATAAGCTTATAGCTGGCATTAATAATATTTCCACAAGTTGCTCCGAGATCATCGCCTACGGCATTCATATAAACTTCAGGATCTTTGAGTTTTAGGTCCTTGAAGAACACGCCATTGAGGTTATAGTCATAGTTCTGACCAGTGTGAGCAAGGATAACGTCAAAATACCGACGTGCCTTGTTAATGACGGCAGCAAGACGGATAATCTCTGGACGTGTACCGACAATAATCAGCAATTTTAGTTTGCCATTATTCTGGAAACTGACGTTTGAATAGTCTATTCTAAGTTCCATAAACGTATGTTATATATTCTATTTCTGTTATTTCAATCGGGCAACCGATTCGATGATTTATATCGATCTAGTTGCCCGCATTTCATTCTTAATCATTAGTACTATAGCATTTTGCATACCACTCTGCGAACGCTCTCAAACCATCTCGAAGTGGTGTTGACGGTCTGAAATCAAAATCTTGCTCAAGAGGTATGGTATCGGCAAATGTAACAGGAACATCGCCTTGTTGCATCGGAACGAGTTCCTTATGAGCCTCAAAATCATAATCGGCAGGGAGAACTTTAGCGGTAATTAGTTCTTCTTGAAGGATAGTCACAAAATCGAGCAGATTCTCTGGCGAGTTATTGCCAATGTTGTATACTTTATATGGAGGAATTGGCAATCCATCCTCACCATTCTGCTTTTCTGGTGCGTGTTGCATAATGCGTACTACCCCCTCAACAATGTCATCAATGTAGGTAAAATCACGCTTACAATTACCGTAGTTAAAGATCTGAATAGTCTTACCTTCACGAAGTTTATTGGTGAACCCGAAATACGCCATATCCGGACGACCTGCAGGACCATAAACCGTAAAGAAACGCAAGCCTGTGGATGGAATATTGTAGAGTTTTGAGTATGCGTGAGCCATTAACTCATTACTCTTCTTTGTTGCTGCATAAAGGCTAACCGGGTTGTCAACCTTGTCATCAGTTGAATACGGAATTTTCTTGTTACTGCCATAGACTGATGATGAAGAAGCATAAACCAAATGCTCCACCTCATGATGACGGCAGGCTTCAAGGATATTATAGAAACCGATAATATTACTTTGGATATAGGCATCGGGATTAGTGATACTGTAACGGACACCCGCCTGGGCAGCAAGATTTACGACAACAGAGATTTTGTTTTCAGAGAAAATTTTCTTTACCACATCCTTGTCGGCAATCGAGGCACGGACAAAAGTCCAGTCACGGTTTAACAACTCGATCTCCTTGAGACGTTCGTACTTGATATTGACATCGTAATAATCGGTGATGGAATCAATACCAATTAGCTTGATATTTCGGAAATCATGGAAAAGACGCCTGACAAGATTACTCCCTATAAAACCGGCAGCACCTGTTACGAGCACTGTCTTTCCATCCAGCTCTACATTATATGGCAACATGGTCAGTCCCTTCTAAAAATATCACGTGTATAAACCTTGTCTGCCACATCTTCCAAATTGTTGTCAAAACGGTTGGCTATGATAGCCTTGCTCTGCGCCTTGAATCCGGCAAGATCGTTAACGACCCTGCTGCCAAAAAATGTAGTCCCGTCCTCAAGCGTGGGTTCATAGATGATCACTTCCGCACCCTTTGCCTTGATACGTTTCATTATACCTTGAATGGCAGACTGGCGGAAATTGTCAGAGTTCGATTTCATGGTCAGACGGTATACACCGATGACACAGGCATGCTCTTTGGATACATCCCATTGTCCGTTCCCTGTATAATAGCCCGCCATACGGAGTACCGCGTCGGCTATATAGTCCTTACGGGTCTTGTTTGACTCCACGATAGCGGACATCATATTCTGGGGAACATCCTGATAGTTGGCAAGGAGTTGCTTGGTATCTTTCGGCAGGCAGTAACCGCCATAACCAAATGAGGGATTGTTATAATGTGTCCCGATACGGGGGTCAAGACCTACGCCCTCAATGATGGCTTTACTGTCCAATCCTTTCATTTCAGCGTATGTGTCAAGTTCATTAAAATAGCTGACACGGAGAGCCAGGTAGGTGTTGGCGAAGAGCTTGACTGCTTCAGCCTCTTTCATGCCCATGAAGAGTGTATCAATATTTTCTTTGATAGCCCCTTCCTGCAAAAGGGCGGCAAATATTTTAGCTGCTTCCTCCAACATAGTGACATCCGTAACGGAGCAGATCGCCTCATTTTCTTCCGCAAACTCCGGACGATCGATGATCTTCGGATAACCTACGATGATACGGCTCGGATAAAGGTTGTCATAAAGAGCCTTGCTTTCACGAAGGAACTCCGGTGAGAACAGCAGGTTGAACTTCTTTACTCCTTTTTGGGCGTACTTTACATAAAGGTTACGGGTATAACCCACAGGAATCGTTGACTTGATGACCATTACGGCATCCGGATTCACCTCAAGCACAAGGTCGATAACCTCCTCCACGCGGCTCGTATCGAAGTAATTCTTCACAGGGTCATAGTTTGTGGGAGCGGCTATTACCACAAAGTCGGCGTCAACGTAGGCTGATCTCCCGTCCAAAGTGGCTACAAGGTCAAGCGGCTTTTCAGCCAGATACTTCTCGATATAATCATCCTGGATAGGAGAAACCTTATTGTTCAGTTTCTCCACTTTTTCCGGGATTACATCCACAGCGGTTACATGATGATGTTGTGATAGTAACGTCGCTATGCTCAGTCCCACATAGCCGGTGCCGGCTACTGCGACCCGAATCTCTTTGAAATCACGCATATTATGTTTGATTTGGATTTATCAATAGTAGTTTATTCCTGACCAATATGTTTTTCTCCATAACCGTAGCCATAACCATAACGCTTGCCATAGCCATAATACTTGCCGTATTTACCATAACCATAATAATAGCCGTACTTCTTTTTCTGAAGATCCAAACCGTTTATGACGACACAGAGATTAGGTAACTTATTTTTTTCAGAAAGCTCATTAACCAAAGTAAACTCTGCCTTACGGGTATAATCGGCACGGCATACATAGACCGATAAATCAGCAGTGCGACCTATCAGTAAGGTGTCGGTTACCATACCAACAGGAGCGGTGTCCAGAATCACATAATCAAAGTTGGTTTTCAATGTTTCAATAGCCTTCTCCAATCCGTCACGGGCCAATAATTCCGTCGGATTGGGAGGAACTGCTCCACCGGGAAGAATAAACAGATTCCTGTTGATATCAGAAGGCTGTACCAAATCCATCAGATTAACAGTTGGATTAGTCAAAAATTGAGTAATACCATGTTCTTTTCTGGAAAGATTGAATACTTTATTCAATCCTGGTTTGCGAATGTCAAGACCTACTATCACAACCTTTTTCCCTAACAAAGAAAGACTAATAGCCAAATTAGATGATACAAAAGACTTACCTTCACCACTGATAGTAGAAGTCGCCAAAATCACATTCTTGCCATTTTCAAGCATAAACTGAAGGTTAGTACGAACATTCCGGAAAGTCTCACTCATCAGATTATTCTGATTCTCAAATACAGCTATAGAACCAGACTTTTCATCTGCTAACGGAATATCACCAATGACAGGAAGCGAGGTTAACTTTTCAACATCAGCACGTCCCTCTATTTTGAATTTAGTCAATCCAATCAAATAAATGATACCTACCGGAAGACCTACCCCCAACAGCAAAGCGGCAAAATAGACTATCATTTTTTTAGGAGAAACCGGATTATTATCTGCTAACGCTTCATCAATAATCTTGGCATTATTTGCAGTAGCTGCCAAAGTGATAGCATTCTCCTCACGTTTTTGAAGTAACATCAAATATAGTCCTGCCTTGATTTCCTGTTGACGAGCGATACTCACAAACTGACGTTCTTGAGTCGGCGCATCGTTAATACGACGAGAATAACGACTAGCCTCACGGGCTAAATCTTCTTTGGTAATCTGCAATCCTTTCAATGTAGCATCCAACGTAGCTTGTACATTACTTCGCATCGCACGGATACTGGTATCCAAATTTATGATTGTTGGGTTATTCTCGGTTGATGTACGAAGCAAGCGTTTCCTTTCAACCAACATTTCATTATATCTGTCTATTGCACCTGCTGATGCTGCATCTTGTAACCCAATATTACTTGGCAATACTTCATATTCATTACCCTTCACATAGCGTTGCAAATCCATAACCAGATTGATTTGGGTCTGGTTTTCCACACGCTTCTTTTCATATTCCGCATTACCAGTTAAGGCAATCTGTGCTTCACTACTCAAATCTGTAATTCCCGCACTACGTTTGAAATTCTCCAAATCTTGTTCCGTACTACCAAGTTCCTTTGAGATAATTCCAATACGTTCATTAATAAATTCTGCTGTTTTTTGAGCTACCTCATTTTTGTCATTATTGGCATTGATATTATACATCTCAAGTAACTTATTGATAAAATCCTTGCCACGCCGAGCATTGGAATTTTTCAATGATATAACCACAACAGAAGTCATCTTCGATGTAGGAGATATTGACAGAGAATTAGCATATCCTTTCGCTACAGAAGAAGGACTGTTGATAAAAGCCGTAATATGCCGTTCTTGTGTTACACTTTCCGGCCGAACTGACGATAGTGTATCATTATTTACAAAGAAAGCAACTGTACCTTCATCTGTTGGAAACACAGCGGGTAACTTCTCAAATTGTTTCCGATATTCCTTTTCCCCCATTATAATCTGTACATCCATCGCACCCGCAGGTTGCAAAGTCATATTTACCTTCATCGAATGCGGAAGCTTATCCGCTTCTTGCGGAGTCAAGCTCACCACTACAGGCGAAGTACGGTAAAGTTCCCTACTGGGAAACTCATCTTCATCCTTATAAGTCACAAACAAGCCTAAATGATTGACCACCTCTCTTGCTAACGACTTAGAACGTAAAACTTCTATTTCATTATCTACATTATTTGACGAAGAAACAAAACCATCCAGTCCCATTCTTTCCAATTCAGAGGACATACTTGCCCCACTACCTTTCTTGTCATCTTTAATCAAAACAGTGGCAGAAATATTATAAACTGGTGTTGCTAGTCGCAAGTACCCACATGCACAGGCAATACAAATAACTACCGATACTACAAACCAAGGCCAATGAATCAGATAACGAAAAAGAATCTCCAGAATATTCACCTGCTCTTCTGATTGTTCACCTCGTTTTTCTCTTTTTTCCTCAATCATATGATACTACTATTTGAAGATTGTTACTAATAAACTCGCCAGTGATACCAGAATAGAAGTAGCGGAGAACCACAAACTAGTACTGTTACCGATATCGGAGTTACGTGCTTTTGCTTTATTAGGAGTCACATAAACAATGTCATTCTGTTGTAACCAGTAATATGGGGAAAGAATTGTCTCCGCTTTGTTTAAATCCAATGTCACAATCTCCTGTTTGCCATTAACACCCTCACGAATCAGTTTAACATTATCACGAACTCCCCAGACAGTCATATCACCTGCCATAGCAAGAGCTTCCAGCAGATTCACTTTTTCATTGCTGATCGTAAATGTACCAGGACGGGCAACTTCACCCAGTACAGAAATTTTGTAATTTACCATACGAACTGTTACGATCGGAGTTTCTTTGATATACGGTTTTAGTTTATCCACTATCAGTTGTTCAGCTTCTTTCTTCGTTAGTCCTCCTACATTCAATTCACCCAAAACAGGAAAATTAATCTTTCCTTCATTATCCACCAAATAGGGCTGTAGGACGGACTGAGTTGTCAACTGTGTATTTCCAGTAGCCACACTAGCAGAACTAGCTACCGTCAGATTGAAAGGAACCGCCAGCTCCGGACTAGTACACGAAACTACAATAGTAAGTAGATCTTTAGGCATTATTTTGGCGTCATACAAATTTTCCTGTTGAGCTGTCTGTTCCATAACTTCCACATCCTGCAAATAAGGCACCTTTTTGTATGACTGACAAGATGCGAGTAGAAATATCGTAATCAGGCAGGTAAACACATTGCGTCCCATGCCTTGTACATTCATATACATGTAAAATGGTTTATTCATAAAATCTTCTAGTTTATTATTCTTTATCTAAAACTTCAAATCGCGGAGAATTTTTTGATTTGAACTCCGGAACTATTTTCTTCATCAACCGCACAGTATCCATGATCTTTACCGCACGCGACAACTTCTCAAACTCTGCATAAGTATCAAGAATATCAGCATATTCATACCGACGAACTTTAGCTATCATGATTTTCTTATTCTCTGTCGGAATCGTATTTTCTTTATCGCTCAACACCTCTTCATACAATTTTTCACCCGGACGTAATCCCGTGAATTCTATTTTGATATCTTCACCCGGACGATAGCCAGCCAATTCAATCATACGAGTCGCTAAATCAACGATCTTGACAGCTTTTCCCATCTCAAAAACAAAGATCTCATTGCCCTCACCCATTGTGGCGGCCTCCATTACCAAACGGCAAGCTTCGGGAATGGTCATGAAGAAACGGATAATATCAGGATGAGTAACAGTGACAGGACCACCATTCTCTATCTGTTCTTTAAAACGAGGAATGACAGAACCGTTACTACCCAATACATTACC
>CEAE01023110.1_pt1 | contig 32038 bp, 18 predicted proteins | sample 554951 | NCBI WGS metagenome assembly CEAE01 (sample SAMEA3182076, study PRJEB8094) | gut metagenome | biome: human; feature: gut; material: Stool; isolation source: human stools | place: Canada | collected 2012-03-28
TCGGTTCCGGCCAATGCCCTAGTCGTTGTGTCCTATATTGGATTTGAGAAGAAAGAAATTAAAGTCTCCGACTTGCAGAAATCTTCGAGAGTAATACTCCGGGAGGATACGGCTACGCTGGAAGAAGTGGTGGTGGTAGGCTACGGTACTCAAAAGAAAATAAACCTGACGGGAGCTGTTGCAGTAGTAGACAGTAAAGCGATGGAAGACAGACCCGTGCCGAGAGCCTCACAGATGTTGCAAGGGACTGTGCCCAATATGAATGTAACTTTTGGGTCTGGGTATCCGGGAGCTTCGGCAACTATCAATATCCGTGGTGTGAATTCTATCAGTGGCAATGCATCGCCATTAGTGCTGATTGACGGAATAGAAGGGGATATCGACCGCTTGAATCCGAATGACATCGCTTCCATTTCCGTATTAAAAGATGCATCTTCGGCCGCTATTTACGGGGCTCGTGCTTCTTATGGTGTTATCCTCGTGACTACCAAGGAAGGCTCCGCCCGCAAGACTACCGTTTCGTATGATGGAAGATATTCATGGAGCAATCAGACGACTTCTACTGATTTTGAAACCAGGGGATATTATTCGGCAGGCATCAACGACTTGTTTTATACCAATTATAACGGAAAGCCTTATACCAACTATACGGAAGAAGACTACCGCCAGCTTTGGTTGCGCCGGAATGATAAAACGGAGAATCCCGAACGTCCCTGGGTGGTTACCGACCAACGTGACGGAAGAGATACATACGTCTATTACGGTAACTTCGACTGGTATAATTATCTTTATCGTAAAAACAGACCGATGTGGGAGCACAATATCAGTGTCAGTGGGGGAAATGAAAAGTTGAACTATTATTTATCAGGAAATACAGTTGACCAAACGGGTATCTTCAGACAGAATCCTGATAAATACAAGGTGTATAATTTCAGAAGTAAAATCTCGGCAAAGATCACTCCACGACTGACAATCAGCAATAACACGAAGTACCATTATAATAGTTACTCTTATCCGGGATTATCGGGTATTAATAACAACTTCAATACTGCGGTGAATCATGCACTGGCGAGCTTTGTACCCATTAATCCGGATGGCAGTGCGGTGTATCTGACTTCGTTGAGCAATTCTGCTGTTTTGGATGGCATGGGAGCTATCCTTGCTTATGGAAAACATAAGAATGAAGACCAGCGATATGAGTTTTCCACGACTTTCGAAGCAAGTTTCAATGTAATGAAGAACCTGAATGTCCGTGCAAACTACAGCTACCTGCACTATAACTATCAGACCATGAACAGAACAGTAAATGTACCATATTCCAAATATCCGGGTGAGATATCCTATCTGACTACCGGAAGCGGTGTGAATCAGTTGAAGGAAACACAGACCAATCATTGGTATCAGGCTTTCAATGTTTATGGTGATTATATGCTGGATATTGCCGACCATCAGATAAAAATCATGGCAGGTTACAATTATGAAACCAAGCGTCTGAAAGATATCAAAGTCTCCCGCCAGGGTTTGCTCTCCGATGACTTGAATGACTTAAATCTGGCAGTCGGAGATGCGATGACTATGTCCGGCGGACAGAATGAATATGCGCTTTTGGGAGCATTTTATCGTCTTAATTACTCCTATAAAGGAGGTCGTTACCTATTTGAGACAAGCGGACGTTATGACGGAAGTTCACGTTTCAGAAGCGGACACCGTTTCGGTTTCTTCCCCTCGGCTTCCGTAGGATGGAGAATCAGTGAAGAACCGTTTTTCGGGAATTTAAAGAAGAATATTGATAATGTGAAATTGCGTCTCTCATACGGTTCGTTAGGAAATCAGCAGGTAGGATATTACGATTATATCCAAACCATTAATACCAACGGTACAATGAATTATATCTTTGGCGATCAGAAGAAAGGCTCTTATGCAAGTGTCTCCGACCCGAATTCCGCCGACCTGACCTGGGAAACCGTTTCGACTTGGAACGTAGGACTGGATCTCGGATTCCTGAACAACCGCCTGAACCTGACTGCCGATGCCTATGTTCGTGATACTAAAGGTATGCAAACTTCCGGCAAAAAGCTTCCCGGTGCTTATGGAGCCAACGAGCCCAAGCAAAATGCAGCCAACTTGCGTACCAAAGGCTGGGAATTGATGCTGACTTGGAATGATGCTTTCAAACTGGCAAACAAACCTTTCCGTTATAACCTGTCCGTAGGCTTGGCAGATAATACATCGGAAATAACCAAATTCGATAATCCTTCCAAGATATTGAGTGATTATTATGTAGGTCAGAAATTGGGAGATATCTGGGGATATGTAGTAGACGGACTTTTCAGGACAGACGAAGAAGCGGCAAACTATAACGTCGACCAAACAGCAGTCAACTTCGTTATCAATACAGCGCAGGTGAATCCGGGACTTCACGCCGGTGATATGAAATTTGTTGATTTGGACGGCGACCATACAATATCTTCCGGCTCGAACACGGCAGATGATCCGGGCGACCGCAAAATAATCGGAAACTCATTGCCGCGCTATACATACAGTATTCAAGGTGGTTTCGACTGGTATGGATTCGACTTCTCCATCTATCTTCAGGGAGTAGGACATCAAGACTGGTATCCGGGTACTAATTCTGTATTCTTTTGGGGACCATACGCTCGTCCGTATTCATCGTTCATTCCACGCGATTTCTTGAGCCAGGTATGGAGCCCGGAAAATCCCGATGCTTATTTCCCACGTCCGATAGGGTATCTTGCCCTCGGCAATAACCGTTCTTTGGGAGTGGTGAACGACCGTTATTTGCAGAATCTGGCTTATTGCAGAGTGAAGAATATCACAGTAGGCTATACGATTCCCGCCGTATGGACGAAGAAGGTAAAGATAGAACGCCTGCATATCTATTTCAGTGGTGAGAATCTGTTTACCTTCTCTCCGCTAAAGAGCGACTACATTGATCCGGAACAAGCATCGGCAGAAAATTCCATCCAATCGGCAAATGGTAACGCAAAGTTGTATCCCTGGTCAAAGACCTATTCTTTTGGAGTGAACGTAACTTTTTAAACTAACTAATATTTGAATTATGAAACCTGTTTATATAGTATCTTGGTTGTTCGCGTTGGCGATATCTTTCGTGTCTTGCGACGATTGGTTGGATAAGACACCCAAAGACCGCCTGTATCCGGATGTATATTTCAAGACTGAAGATGAGTTGCGATTATTTACGAATCAGTTTTATAACAATCTGGTTCCGTCCGCTGTCGATATTTATTCCGAGTCGTCCGATTTGATTGTCAAGTCCGACTTGATGCTCGAAATGTCCGGACAGCGCATCATACCCGATGAAGGAAACGGTTGGAATTTTACGGCACTTCGCGATATTAATTTCTATCTGCAGTATTCCCATAACTGCACGGAAGTGAATGCCCGTAACCGTTACGATGGTGTTGCCCGTTTTTTCAGAGCTTATTTCTACTTTGAGAAGGTGAAGAGATATGGCGATATTCCCTGGTATGACAAAGCACTCGACTCGGATGATCCCGAATTGTATAAAGCCCGGGACTCACGTGAATTTGTCATGCAGAAAATGCTGGAGGACCTGGATTTTGCGATAGCCAATCTTCCGAAAACGAAGAATGCGTATGTACTGACCCGGTGGACGGCATTGGCACTGAAATCCCGTGTCTGCCTGTTTGAGGGTACTTTCCGCAAATATCATGGACTGGAGGATTGTGAAAAATACCTGAATGCTTGTGTCTCGGCTTCTGAAACCTTTATGAACGAAAGCGGATATACACTCTATAAATCGGGCAGCACACCTTACAGGGATTTATTCGCTTCCATAAATCTACAAGCGGATGAAGTGATTTTCGGGCGTGACTATGAAGCTTCTCTTTCTGTGCTTCATAATGTGCAGAATTATGAGAACTCCACCACAATGGGACGTCCGGGAATGAACAAGAAGATTGTGAATTCTTATCTGATGGCGGACGGAAGCCGTTTCACGGATAAAGCCGGTTATGAAACGATGACATTCGATCAGGAATGTCAGAATCGGGATCCACGACTGGCACAAACCATTCGTACCCCTGGATATACGAGAATCGGAAGTACAAAGAAAGAAGCCCCGAACCTGGCTTATACTATGACCGGATATCACCTGATAAAATATTCGATGACGGCTAACTACGATGAATATAATAAATCGTGCAACGATATTCCCCTGTTCCGCACGGCAGAGGTGTATCTGAATTTTGCAGAAGCAAAAGCCGAACTAGGCACTTTGAAGCAAGCCGACATCAATAAATCTATTAAATTACTTAGAGACAGGGTAGGAATGACTAATCTGGATATGGAACTGGCAAATTCAAAACCCGACCCGTATTTGATGAGTGCCGCCACAGGTTATCCGAATGTGAAAGGAGCCAATCAGGGAGTAATCCTTGAAATCCGTCGCGAACGAACCATCGAACTGGCAATGGAGGGTTTCCGTTATTACGACATCATGCGTTGGAAAGAAGGTAAACTATTTGAGAACGATCTGCTGGGAATCTATGTTCCCGGGCCCGGAACTTACGATTTAGATAAAGACGGTACGGATGATGTCTGTTTCTACGTAGGAACAAAACCTGCCGGAAATGTACCTTTATATTTAGAGATCGGCGAGCAGATTCGCTTGTCGAATGGCGAAAGTGGTTATATCATCTGTCATAGTCTGATTACCAAGAAATGGAATGAAGACAGAGATTATTTGTACCCTGTTCCTATCAGCGAACGTACTTTGTCCAATGGTGTGATAACACAGAATCCCGGTTGGAATGACGGATTGAACTTTAATTAATTAGATTCAGAAATATAAATTCTTATGAAAAATATGATTTCTTATATATGTCTTTTGGCAACCGTGTTTGCCAACTTGTCCTGTGCCGACGACATGGACAACTCTAAATTCGATAATATGATACCTTACGGTAAACAGGAAGTTTCCTATACTTATCCGAAAGGGGAGGGGAACCTTAGAGTGTTGACCTTTAATATAAGGCATTGTGCCGGTAACGATGACGTGATTAATTATGACAGGACAGCCGCTGTTATCAACGGAATGGAACCCGATGTCGTTTGCCTGCAGGAAGTGGACTACATGACTACCCGCAGTAATAAAGTCGACCAACTGAAAACCTTGGCGGATAAAACAGGCATGAATTACTATTTTAGTAAGTCAATCGCTTACCAGGGTGGTGAATACGGTAATGGCCTTTTGTTCAAAGGGACGCCGATCAGCACGAAGACTTATCCCCTTCCCGGTGCCGAACTCCGTTCTGCTGCCATAGCCGAATTTGAGAACTATGTAGTTATCTCCACCCACTTGGCTTTGGAAGAGAATAATAGAGTTGAATCTGCAAAACAGCTCACAGACCTTGCCAAAACATATAATAAAGTGGTTTATATGGCTGGTGACTTTAACGAGGACTTGATGAATGGCACATTCTTTACGGAACTGAAGAAAGAATGGGAGGTTGTCAGTTCTACAGAAAACACTTTTCCTACCGGACAGGCTACCAAACGGATTGATTTTGTCGTTACTTTGAAAACTCCACCTACCACTGTGGTAAAATCGAATGTAATATACAACCTGGATGGTGTCAACGTAGCAATAACTTCCGACCATTATCCACTTTATTGTGATTTTAAGAAGCCGACCGGACTTGAAGAATATCCGAAGGCAGAAGGTGACCTGCGCATAGGTAACTATTTCCTGACCTATTGTAAAGGTACAGATGGCGTGATTGATTACGACCGGACAGGACGTATTATCGCCAAAATGAATGCGGATATTGTCTGCTTGCAGGGACTGGATAAGGAGACGGAACGTTCGGAAGGTATCGACCAGTTGAACGTACTGGCACAGAAAGCAAATATGTATGATTACTTTGCTAAAGCCATTGATTATAAAGGCGGTGAATTCGGTGTTGGTATACTGACAAAAGAAGAACCTGTAAGTGTAGACAGATACCAAATGGCGGGAAAGAGCGAGATGCGTGCAGCCATGGTAGTGGAATATGAAAAGTTTGTAGTAGCCAGTACCAACTTCGATACGGATATGGCAAAGCGTATAGAGGCCCTTCAAACGTTAGAAACGAAACTGTCTGCCTATAATAAACCTGCATTCTTGTTAGGATACTTCAATGAGGGCGACTTGGAAAGCGAATTTTTCCAAATGGTGAAGAGTAACTGGAATCTTCTTAGTGCCGATAAGTCTACCGAAGTCAGTGGTAAGAAACGTCGCCTTGACTTTATCGTGTCTTTGAAGAGTCACAACGTAAATGTGACACAGGCTGATGTGATAGAAAGTCTGTCGGGAGTAGATGTGACCGTTGCTTCTACACATTATCCTCTTTTTTGTGATTTCTCCGGTTTAAAATAGAAACGTTATAGAGAGGCTGCACAGAGCTATGCACATATCGTGTGTAGAACTGTGCAGCTTCATTATATAGCTTATCAAACATCAAATGGAGTGGTATAAAAAAGGAGAAAGCGGTACATCTTGAAAACTATTCAGTTGAAGTTATCATTCTTTCTCCGATCTATGCCTTTATGGACTTTTTTCTCTCTTCATGCGGTCAATGAGAAATAATCGTGTAACTTTGTAAGCTGTTAGTGTAAAAACAAGAAGAGAAAAAATGATAGTTTGCATAGCCGAAAAGCCATCAGTAGCACGCGATATAGCCGAAGTACTCGGCGCTCATACCAGAAAAGAAGGATATATAGAAGGAAACGGATACCAGGTGACCTGGACATTCGGGCATCTTTGTACCCTGAAAGAGCCGCATGAATACACGCCTAACTGGAAATCATGGAATTTAGGTAGCCTGCCAATGATTCCTCCACGTTTCGGCATCAAGTTGATAGAGAATCCTACCTACGAAAAACAATTCCACATTATCGAGGGACTGATGCAGAACGCAGATGAAATCATCAACTGCGGTGATGCCGGGCAAGAGGGAGAATTGATTCAGCGTTGGGTGATGCAGAAAGCAGGTGCACGCTGTCCGGTGAAACGTCTGTGGATTTCTTCATTGACAGAAGAAGCTATCCGGGAAGGGTTTGCGAAGCTGAAAGATCAGACAGATTTTCAGTCACTCTATGAAGCCGGACTTTCTCGTGCGATGGGTGACTGGCTATTAGGGATGAACGCCACCCGTCTTTACACCATTAAATACGGTCAAAATAAACAGGTACTCTCTATCGGTCGTGTACAGACACCGACTCTGGCACTGATTGTCAACCGTCAGTTGGAAATAGCCAATTTCGAACCCAAGCAATACTGGGAACTGAAAACCAACTATCGGGATACCACTTTTTCCGCACTTATCCGCAAAAGTGATGAAGAAATTGCTGCGGAAGAAGAAAAGAACGGTGGAAAAAAGAAAATAGATAATCCGGGTATCGACCCTATTGCTAACCGGGAAGAAGGCGAGGCATTGGTAGAACGCATAAAGGATCTTCCGTTTGTAGTCACTAGTGTTGGCAAGAAAGATGGGAGAGAGTTTGCCCCACGTTTGTTCGACTTGACTTCTCTTCAGGTAGAATGTAATAAGAAATTCGCTTATTCGGCTGATGAAACGCTGAAACTGATTCAGTCTCTTTATGAGAAGAAGGTAGCTACCTATCCGCGTGTTGATACTACTTTCTTGAGTGATGATATTTACCCGAAATGTCCCGCTATCCTGAAAGGACTCCGTGATTACGAAGTCTTGACGGCTCCGTTAGCCGGCACTACACTTCCTAAATCGAAAAAGGTATTTGACAACTCGAAGGTGACGGATCACCACGCCATTATCCCCACCGGAGTCTATGCTCAAAACCTGACGGATATGGAACGTCGTGTCTATGACTTGATAGCCCGTCGTTTTATAGCCGTATTCTATTCGGACTGTAAGATTTCTACTACTACCGTCATGGGCGAAGTGGATAAGATAGAATTCCGGGTAACCGGAAAACAAATCCTGGAACCGGGATGGCGTGTCGTGTTTGCAAAGGACGTAAAAGATCCTACTGAAGAAAAAGAGGAAGAGGATGAAAATGTACTCCCTACCTTTGTGAAGGGTGAAAGTGGTCCTCACATTCCCGACTTGAACGAGAAATGGACACAGCCGCCCAGACCTTATACCGAAGCAACACTGCTCCGTGCAATGGAAACAGCCGGAAAACTGGTGGATAATGATGAACTTCGTGATGCCTTGAAGGAGAATGGTATCGGCCGGCCGTCTACCCGTGCTGCCATCATTGAAACACTGTTCAAACGAAATTATATCCGTAAGGAGAGAAAGAACCTGATTGCCACCCCGACAGGAGTGGAGTTGGTGCAGCTCATTCACGAAGAATTATTGAAATCGGCGGAACTGACAGGTATTTGGGAAAAGAAGCTTCGCGAAATTGAAAAGAAGACATACGATGCCCGCCAGTTTCTCGAAGAACTGAAACAGATGGTTTCGGAAATCGTGATGAGCGTACTTTCTGATAATACGAATCGACGTATTACTATTCAGGATGCAGTAGCTGCAAAAGCCGAAGAGAAAGCAAAGAAAGAGCCTAAAAAGCGTGAACGAAAACCAAGTACACCGAAAGAAAAGAAACCAAAAGCGGAAAAAACGACGAACGAAGTGAAGGCTGATTTGCCCGGTTCTCCGGCTCCGGTGGCTACAATTGCTTCAACTCCTTCTGCAACAGGTGGGGTAGATGCTTTTGTTGGCCAACCCTGTCCACTTTGTGGTAAAGGAACTATCATTAAGGGGAAGACTGCTTACGGGTGTTCGGAATGGAGAAATGGATGTACTTTCCGGAAGAATTTCTAATCTGTATTGGAATAAATTAAATCCATTGGCAGTATGGTTATATTTCCTGCCTCACTATTGCTTTTCACTGATTAATTTTGTATCTTTAGTGATTTTCATTCTTTCGGAGATAGATAGTCACCTTATAGAATGACAAATATCACCTTATAAAGTGACATTAGTCATTCTATAAGGTGACTATTGTCCCATTGTAATGGGATAACTACCCGAGTGCATAAAAGATAATAAATTCCTGCACTGAAAATCTTAAATCTATGCACTGAAAAACTTTAAATAATAGAGACATTACCTGCATAGAAATAGTGTATCTTACCTAATTTCATATTATATGCCTCACAATAACAAGGTAAAGTGCATTGTAGAAAATAGTTATGTGAAAAACTACATAGTTTATTAAAAAACACTATATTTGTACACAACTCTAAATGTTCTACTTATAAAATACGACTATCAATAAATTATTCAGATGAACCGCTTTATTAACTACTACAAGAAGATATTCTCACAAGAGTACATGGATCGCACCATTTCGGGAGGTATCAAGTCACAGCTCACCTTGCTACTCGTTACCATTGCTACGGTGCTGACTATCTTTTTTATTATCGCGATGCTTTTTTCCATCCAACTGCATGGACACGAGGAATGGGGAGAAAGACTTTGGGTGGTGTACAATAACTTTGTCGATCCCGGTAACCAAATAGAAGAGACTGCCTGGCCTAACAGGATATTAGTGGGACTTATCAGCATTTCGGGATCCGTTTTACTGGGCGGTGTGCTCATCTCTACCATCTCTAATATTATAGAGCGGCGTGTGGGGGTGGTATACACAGGGCGAATGACCTACCGTAATATAAAAAATCATTATGTGCTAATAGGATTCAATGAATTGTCTATCAATATGATACGCGAACTGTATGACGAATGTCCTTCAGCACGCATCTTGCTGATGAGCGGTATAGAGGCGGCGACAGTGCGCCATCGTATACAGTCGGCCCTACCCATCGAGATAGAGAGACAAGTGCTTGTTTACTTTGGCAACATTGAGTCGATTGAGGAACTCCAGCGGTTGAACATAGAGAGTGCTATTGAAGTGTATGTGTTGGGTGATGAAGAACGTTACGGGCGCGATGCTAAAAATATCGCTATTGTGCATTTGGTGAGTGCTCTGCGTGGTAAATGTTCTGATGGCAAGATGATGCCTGTGTATGTACAGTTCGACAGCATCCCTTCATATTCCAATATACAGAAAATGAATCTGCCGCCCGAAGTCTTTTGTATAGAAGGCAAGCCTAATATTTTCTTTCGCCCCTTTAATCTCCACGAAAACTTGGCCCGGCAGCTATGGAGCCTTTATGCAGCCGATTGTGAAAGGCGTTATGATCCGCTGGATTATCGTCCCATAAGCATAACGCAACAACCTGATGGAAGTTGGAGCGCTACCAGTCAAGACTATGTGCATTTGGTTATTGTGGGATTCAACCGAGTGGGACGCTCGTTGCTACTCGAAGCACTACGTATCTGCCATTATGCCAATTATGATGACCGCCTGCCTGCAGATGAACGTATACGTACCCGCATCACTTTAGTAGATCGCGAGATGGAGGCACAGGAAGACTACTTCAAAGCTCAATTTCCCTATATAGAGAATCAAATAGATGATATTGAGGTGGAATATTGCCATGACGACATTTGTAGTACTGCTATGCGTACCCGCCTGCAGCAGTGGGCACAAAATAAGCATTGTATGCTTACAGTGGCTATTTGTGTGCATGATCCCGATTTGAGCCTTTCATTAGGACTAAACTTGCCGCATGAAGTTTATCAATATCAGTGTCGTGTGCTTATCCGTCAGGAATTTAATAATGATTTGTCGTCAATGGTGGACGATGAGAAGGGACGTTATCGCTATGTCAAAGTGTTTGGCATGGTAGACAGGGGAATAAAGAAAAACATCTTACAAGACAAACTGGCTTTGTATGTGAACTACTTATACGATTGTTGTTATGCTGATGAAAGCCTCAAACAAAAAGAGGTATTGAAGAAAATGTATGAATCCTATGGCAACCACTCTGCCGACTTTATTTTGATGAACCACCAGGCGCAATATCTATGGAATAAATTAAGCGAGCCGCTGCGCTGGGCTAACCGCTATCAACTAGATGCCTATAGTGTATTTTGTCGCACACTGGGCTATGGCATCAGACGGAGTAACTGCTCACCGACACACATATCCAAATCTATGTTCAATGAAGAACTGCCAGCCCAAGTTTTGTATCTGTTAGTGCGCATGGAGAAGTACCGATGGAATGCCGAGCGTACGGTGGCCGGCTGGAAACGTGCTAAGGTGAAGGATAAGGTGTTTTTGCTACATCCTCTTATTATGCCTTTCAGCGAACTACTACAAAGGCATCCCGAGGAGGTAGAGAAGGATGCTGATGTTATTTATAATTTGCCCTACATATTGGCATTGGGAGGATATGAACTTTATAGATTGGCCGATCAATAGATCCATATAACATTCGTATATAACGGCACAACATTTAGATACATGAAAAACGTGAAAGTCTTTATTGCTTCGTCGGCAGAACTTGATGAAGATAAATTGCAGATGGACCTCTACTTTTCGCAGAAGAATAAGGGATATAGGAAACGTGCCATCTGCTTCGAACAGCGTACCTGGCGTGATTTTCCCAGCTACCTTTCTGAGGAGCATCTGCAGAATAGATACGATGATTACATTCGCCAATGTGATATTGTGATTTTTCTTTTCCATACTCGTTTGGGGCAATATACGCTACGCGAACTGCAAGTCGCTTTTGAACAAGTGAAAGCGAGTGGTGGTAAACGTCCAAAAATTTACATTTATGCTAAACGCGACGAGCATGGCGCAGCACTACTGGAGAAACTAAAACAATACAGTGAGCAAGAATATGGACACTTCTGTGATACTTATGCCGACTACAATGAGCTGTTTCATCACTTTGACTATCAGTTAACGCAACTGGAAAATGAAGGTTTCATACGTCCCAATCCTGTAGACTTACCGCGTACTAGACGTTTTGTACTGCTTTGTTTGCTGCCTGTGGTGATAGTGGCTTTCTTCTTGCTGGCCTATCAGTTATGGCAACCTGTGACGTTTAGGGTCGAACTGAAGGAGAATATATCTACCACACTGCCCTTTCGGGGAGCTACGCTCACACTGAAGTATGCCGATGTAGTGGAAACCCGTGAACTGGCTACGTTGCAAGAGGTGGTGGAATTTGAAGGCATCAACCGCAAGCATGCTTGGCTCGACGACTTCACGCTAAGTTTCAAAGCTAAGGGCTATATGGCTGTAGATACTACACTAAGTTACACCCATGTTTGCTCTTTGAACATCTGTCGTAATAATGATGCCGGTGTGCTGAAAGGGATAGTGACTGATGAAGAGAGGAGACCCGTAGCCGATGCTCGTGTGCAGGTACTGGACTACTCTGCACAGACCGGGGCCGATGGTTCCTTCTTGATAGAGGTGCCATTATCGCAGCAAGCCATTAGCTATCGTCTCACAGTGATGAAAGAAGGCTTCGAAATCTGGGATTACAATGGGGTAGCTCCGTCGCCTACCGAGCAGATGCGCATAGCCTTGCGTAAAAAATAGTATAACCTTCAAACAACAGTGTACTCATGAAAAAACTCCTGTTTACAGTTGCGCTATGTGCAGCTACTTTTTTGGTTATATGTGCACAGAGCCAACGCGGCACTGTAATGATACAAAATTCTGGCAAAAAAGCCTTGCCACAAGTGAATATAGTGATAGAGGGGGCTACACCCACTACCAGTGATGCACGTGGCTGTTTTGAAGTACAACTCCCCAATCATATCGAGGGGCAACGGCTACTTATTCAGCAGATAGCATACCGTGACTGGGTGGTGGTTAATCAACATATGGTGAACCAATGGGTATATGCACCTACCAAAAACTATCGGGTAGATATGTGTGCTAAAGAGGAGTATGCGGCTAGAGTTGAGCAATTCTACCAGATAGGTAAAACCAATGCGAAGGCTAAGTATACCAGTGCCATGGCTCAACTCAAACAACTCAAAGAGGAAGGTAAAGTGAATAGCGACCGCTATATGCAACGCCGGAAAGAGATACAAGCGGCCCTGAACAATGCGCAAGAGATGTTAGACTGTTATGTCCCCTTGTTAGTAGCCATTAATACAGATTATTTGGAGCCTATAGAGAAACAGGCGCAGCAGTTAGTGACGCAAGGGAAACTCGATGAGGCTATCGGCTTATACGAAGGATTACAATTGGAAAAGAAGTTGGCGCATGACCTTGGCCTAAAGAAACAGTGGGATGAAGATATTGAAGACATGATACCCACCTTAGAACGATTTGCGCAAACATTGGTACTGCAAGGTGGTGAGGAGAGTTATCAGAGGGCGGGAAAGTTGTTTAAAATGATAGCCGACAGCAGCCCTACGCACATGAACCGTAATGCCGACTATGCGAACTTCGCTTATCATCAGCGAAACTTTACGGATGCTGAGATTTATTATAAGAAAGCGGTAGCGCATAGCAAAACACCTTACGACTTAGCTGATTGGTATACGAAACTTGCTATTATTTATGATGATGTAAACCGTTTGGACGAGAGCTTTGATTATTTTAACAAGGCGATACAGGTGCTCGATAAGCTACCAAAAAACATGTTGGCTACAGCCGAACTTGCCGTGAACCTCAATATCAATTTTTCGGTCCTGCTCCTTAAGATAGTGCGCAAGAGTGCGGATAACGAAAAAAAGAAGGGGTGCCAACTGGCACTTAATATGCTTAAGGAGGCTGTGGATATCCTGTTAGCTTTAGGATCTACGCAGATGCAAGATTACGAATCGAAGCTTATGGTTTGTTATCAAAACATGGCTGTTTTCTGTAGAATAATTGACGACAAGAAAGGGCTGGCACGAGTTCAAGCGGGTATTGATAAACTCGATATGGTCAGTGCGGAAGCCGATACACAACTAGACTATTGGGTGTCGAAGGTAAATCATGCTAACTACAATCAAAAATATGCCGAGATGCTGGCTGCTTGTCAGAAAGCTGATGAGGTTGTAGAAAAATTGTATCGTAACAATCCCCGTCAGTATAAGATAGAGCGTATCACTGTCTATCAGTTGTTGGCTACCGCCTACTATGAGTTAGACCGATATGTTGAGGCGGTGAGCGTTGACGAAGAGGGATTGGCTATTTTCAATACCCTCCCTGACGAGGAGAAAGATATGCAGCGTGAACTCTATTATAACTTATATTACAATCTTTATCAGTGCTACTATTATACCCAACAGCATAATGAAGCTTATGATGCTATTGAGAAGATCCATCCATATTTAAAGATTGATGAGCCGCAATATGCTGTAAATATATGGTTTACAGCTCTCAATGCTGCTTATAATTTGGGACGTTATGAAATTATGAAATATGGCAAAGAAATCGTCGAAACCCTTAAGGTGTGTCAAGATAACGAGACTTTTTATTCGCAGGTCAATGCTTGTTATGCTTTATTGGGTGCACTCTTCTTCAATACCGGTCATGTGGACACGGCTCTTTATTTCTATGACCTTAGCGATAAGTGTGCTGCTCAGCACGGACATACGCGTATGTTAGCTTACAATAAACTTAATCGTCTGTCGCTTAGTCTTGCATGTCATCGGGCGCAGGAAGTTATTGCCGGTGCTCCGGCTGTAGAAACCGAATTAAAGAAACGGCAGGCCGATGACGACAGTTTTGCACAGTTGAAGTATGTTCAAATGATGGCTCACATGATGCTGGGGCAATGGGACGAAGCTAAGCGCATCTCGCAACTCATGAATCAGATGCCGGCGCAAGACGCTGCAGCCGGACGTGCCCGCTCGTTGTTGGCACAGGCAGTATTGTGCATGCGCACTAAGCAGGAGGCGAAACTCTACTTTGACCGTTTTGTGACCGAAGCCGAGGATGTACGCAGGTATAGCCTCTTTAGTTATTATGAGTTGATGTCTGACTACTATTTTGTGTGCCTCTATTATGCTATACAGGACAAACAATATAAACAGGCTAATGATATAATCTCCAAACTGTCCGATGTCGTGAATGGTTTGACCGAGGAATCACCTGTTCGAGGTGTCTATATGCAAATACTGTTGCTGAACAAATGTGGAGACTTGGCTTACTTTACTCACCAATATCAGAAGACTCTTGATGCATACGAAAAGGCCATCTCTTCATTTTATGAATATCATGCAAACTCAAATGTGCAATGTTATACTTATATGTATGGTTGGGTGTCGTCATTACTGCTGGATAATGATTTTTATAAAATAGAGCAAACCATGCGGCAGATGGGAACAGCCCGTCAAGGAATCATTCAGCAGGTTTTTATGTTAGCACTTTATGCTTTGCACACTGATACTCAAGCGGGTAAAGAACTAGTGGCTCATCTCAAAACTCGCAAGTTACGTGGAAGTGAAGAATATTACGCTCCGGTTTTATTGGATTATAGTAAGCAGATGAAGGGACGATTGCAACAAGATTATCAGTCTACACTTGATCTGCTTATTCAGTTATTGTCATGAGAAAATTATTGTTGTTGTCTGCTTTATGCGGATTATGTGTTTTTAGTATTCAAGCTCAAGTTACGCTCAAGGGCGTGGCGGTGAAAATGAATTCTGCCTTTACTCCTGTAGAAGGGGTAGAGGTTGTTATGCAGGGTAGTGTGCCTACTCTCACCGATGGTGCAGGTACTTTTATACTGAAACTACCTCAAATGGAACCGGGTGATCTTCTTTTCGACATTCGCATTAGCAAACAGGGGATGGAAATCGTTAATCTCAAAGAGGTGGAACAGTGGGTGGCAAGCGAAGATATACTCTATAAAGTAGTACTTTGTCCGAAAGGATATATTGAGCAGAGTAGACGTAAATTCTACAATATTGGTAAGAGTCATTATCAGCGAGAGTATGAACGTAAATTGCAGGAACTCCGTGTGACACGCGAGTTGCAGCAAGCAGATGCTACTGCTTTTGAGCGAGAGATGGCACGACTTAGTCAGGAGTATGACAAGCGTATGAAGTTGCTGGATTACTATGCTGATAAGTTTGCACGCATCAACAAAGACGAATTATCAGCCATGGAGCGGCAAGCGTTGGCATTAGTAGAAAAGGGCGACATTGATGGTGCTATACACATCTATGAGGCATCGGGCATTGTGGAACAATTTAGTAATAAAATGGCGCAACGTGATTCATTGCAACAGTCATTGCAAACTACTCGTAAGCTCATTAAACAGCAATTAATGTGGTATGAAAAGGAGGGGGGAAGCGCATCTCAAGAAAAATCTATCCGGCTTAAGCAGGCATTGCAACAATTAGAGGAAAAGTACAAACAGAATGAATAGGAAAGAAAATGCTTCCTGTAATGATAACTATCATGTATCGAAAACCAAGAACTTCCTCACTCACTGAATAAATTCTTTTTTTTCATTAAAATCCTCTTTCTTGTAGGCAATAATCGTGTCATATTTGTTATTTATAAATAAGAGTATCAATTATTTAAAAAGAAAGAATATGAAGAAACAATTAGCAGGAGTTGCATTGGTGTTGGCTACCGTCTCTTTGGGGAGTATACAGCCTGTGGAAGCATGTACGCGTGCAGTATACATAGGTTCTGACCAGATAGTGATAACGGGGCGTACCATGGACTGGAAAGAAGATATCATGACGAATATCTATGTATTTCCACGTGGCATCCAGTGTGCGGGACATAACAAGGATAAAACGGTGAATTGGACTGCCAAATACGGAAGTGTAATTGCCACAGGATATGATATCGGTACTTGCGACGGAATGAACGAGAAAGGATTGGTGGCGAGCCTGCTTTTCTTGCCGGAATCTATTTTACTCTCTTCCCGGTGATACCCGTCCGGCAATGGGAATTAGTATTTGGACACAGTATGTGCTTGATAACTTTGCTACGGTACGCGAAGCTGTGGATGAACTGAAAAAGGAGAGAATAGTTAACAATATAATTGTTCAGGGATTTGGATGCTAGCGAATTAAACTTTAACTTTGTAGACATTAAATTTAATACATTTGTATGTTTGCACGAATAATAATTGGACTTGTTACAGTTGTATTGTCGTTCAATTTTGTCTGCCTGTCGAAAGACTTTAAGTTTTCTGGGACGGCTTCCGAAATGTATATTAAAGGCTTCCAAGAACATTTCAATTCTTTGTCATCGAAAGAACAGTCGAAAATTGTATCAGATATCAATGATCTTGGAAGAAAGTTTGAGGTCATAATGGACAGTGCCGACTTCTATATCGGCCTTCGCAATGATCGCATTGCCTCGCTTAGGAAATATCCAGCGGTTAGCACAGATGACAAGCAAGCTCTCAACCGTGCTTTGATTGAGGAATATATTCATTGCAGCTTTGATTCCGCATTCTCGGTGGGCCGGCAGAACCTTGATCTTGCTACAAGTACTGGTATTCCCGAAGTGATAGCTGAATCTAAGATTGATCTTGCCAAAATATTTATTCAAGGTGGATATTTTCGGGAAGCAGCCGAGCAACTGGATGGAATAGGCACCGATGAACTGGATGACGAACATCGGATAGAGGTACTGATGGCTCGTTTCTTTCTGGAATTTGAAAATGGTTTTTTCTTTGCTTGGAATCAACAGAATCCGGATATGTCGGAGGTAAGAATGAAGGCGCTTTATTCCGAGTTAATGCGCTTGTTGCCTGATGACGCTTATGAGACCTATCAGTTGAAGAGCAAGCTGTCGTTCTACAAGCATCATTATGTAGATGCTACCGGCTTCTGTGACATCCTTTTATTAAAGGACAGTAATCCTGAAAGTTGGGATTATATCCATGCATTGGGTGATATGGGTTTCAACAAACTGGGAGCTCATGATTATGTCGCTGCTATGGAATATATGGTGAAATCGGGGATATTGGCAGTTAGAAGAGGAGCTCTCAATAATCCCGCTTTGCGTAAGATAGCAGAACTGGTTCATGTTGTAGGCAATGATAAGCTTGCATCGAAGTTGATTAACAAGTCGATGGACAACGCAATGGAATATAATTCGAAATATCGTATTATCGAGAGTGCCAAGGGATATCCGATGATTAATCGACATCTTCAGGAGCGAGTGAGGCGAGATCATCACATAATGGTTGTCGTAGCCATAATTATGGCTATCATGGTCATTCTTCTTGGCGCGAGCCTATGGTATAGCCGAAAACAGCACAAGAAAGTTAAAAAACAGGCCGACATTATATATCATTACAACGAAACGCTTAGAGAGAGGAATAAGGAGATTGAATCGACCAACGAGAAACTTTCGGAAGTACACGGAGTAACGAGTATATTGGCGTCGAAGATGATGAACGGAGCCTCCATGCGGCGTGAACTTGTTGAAAAGCTGCGCAAAGATGTGTCATTGAAACTTAAAGTCAGGCAGTATGATGATCTTTCGACATTAATTGAGAGTTTCAGAAAGGAGATGCAGGAACATTATCTGGATATCGACGAAATACTCCTTGCCTTCTTTCCGACATTCGTGGAACAATTCAACAAGCTTCTGAAGGAAGAAAACCGATTCGAGTGTAAACCGGGCACTTTACCTCCGGAAATACGAATCTTTGCCCTTTGGCGAATAGGCTTGAAGAAGAATGAAAACATTGCCAGGTGCATGGGGTATTCATTGAACACAATTAAGAGCTATAAGACGAAAGTCATCAATTCTTCACTGTATGAAAAAGAGGAATTCTATCAGAGGCTTATGCAAATCAAGGTGGATATTAATGGATAAATAGTATTATTAGGGTATATTTGAATTTTGTTCGATCGCTAGTAATCAGTTATATAGATGTAGCAAGAAGGTATATTCGGTATAAAAATTGGCACACCTTATGGGGTGATTTAATTTTGTGGATGAAAGTTGAGTACAAGTCTCGATCTGAAACATTAATTTATTATACCGATGAAAACAACAAGCTTTTTAATCACAGTTCTTCCACTGTTGATGTTCTGTTCGTGCAAGACGAACACAACTCCGAAAGAAGAGACTGACGGTCGTTCACTCGAACGAGCCGAAACTCCCGCGTATTTAAATTCGGCAGTCGACAGCCTTTGGAACCAAGCTGCCGCCGATAGTCTCGAACTCCATAGCCTCATGATTGTTAATGATGGCAAGGTAATCTATGAGGATTGGCGCAATGGAGCAGACGCAGCTACCAAACATGTACTTAACTCTGTAAGCAAGACCTTCACTTCTATTGCTGTAGGGATGACGATCGCTGACGGCAAGCTTGCTCTTGATGAGAAGATTATAGATATTTTCCCGGAATATCTTCTGGAAAATGTGAGCACAAATCTTGCGGACATGGATGTCCGCGATCTTCTGACCATGACCTGCGGTCATGCGACAGACCATACGTATGAGATGCAGCAGTTGGCAAGAACTGACTCTACTTTCAACTGGGTGAAGCAGTTTATGTCGTATCCTGTAGAATATCGTCCCGGCGAAATCTATTGCTATAACAGCGTCGGCACTCTCATGCTGTCGGCTATTGTACAGAAGCGTACCGGCGAAAAGTTAATAGACTTCCTCAGAGACCGTCTGTTTGAACCACTCGCTATCGAGGACGCATGTTGGGAAGAAACAAAAGATGGGATTTGTTATGGCGGATGGGGGCTCTATCTCAAGACAGAAGATCTTGCAAAAACAGGTCAGCTTTTCCTCCAAAAGGGAAAATGGGGCAACAGTCAGATTATCCCGATAGAGTGGGTTGAAGAAATGTCGCGTATGCAAGTAGAAAGCGCCCCCGCTGGCATTAACCTTGTGCAACTTGCAGAAGATTCATCACGTGAGATAGATCCCGACTGGATTCAGGGATATGGCTATCAGATGTGGATGTGCCGTAATAATGCTTTTAGAGCTGATGGCGCTCGAGGTCAATACATACTCATGCTGCCGAATCAGAATTCGGTAGTTGCCATGACTGCCAATACGAAGCGTATGCAGGATGAACTTAATCTCGTATGGAAATATATCCTTCCGGCTTTGAATAGATATAATAATAAATAGAACCTTTAAAATCACAACCATGAACATGAACTTTAAAAAATGGGTCGTTATTGCAAGTATCATCGGCCCTACATTCTCGGCTTTTGCCCAGGAGGGCGCAAAACTTGCTGTCCGTATGGATGATATGGGTGCCTTCCACTCTGTCAACAAAGCCGTTATGGATGTCTATAATAATGGCATCTCGCAAAGCGTGGAACTGATGCCTGTAGGCGCATGGTATCCGGAAGCTGTAAAAATGCTGGAATACGCACCAGGACTGGATGTCGGTATCCATCTGGCAATCACCAGTGAATGGGAGAATGTCAAGTGGCGTCCACTCACTCAGGCGCCCTCTCTCACCGATGAGCGCGGCTACTTTTACCCGATGATGAAAGCCAACCCCAATTATCCCGGACAGTCAGTCGCAGAAAACGGGTTTGATCCTGCCGAACTTGAAGCCGAATTCCGTGCACAGATTGAAAGAGCACTGAAGGATGTCCCCCGCGCATCCCATCTCACCGGTCACATGGGTTGCTTCTTCTTCGACCCTAAGGCCAAAGAAATCATTCATCGTCTTGGAGACGAATATGGATTGGCAGTCATGGATCTTAGCGAACCTGATCCGGACTATATGCAGGCGCATTATGCTGACGGAGCATACGGCATGATGCGCGGAAAGCATAAAACTCTCGAGGAGAAGGAAAATTCGTTCATTAAAATGATTCAGAATCTCAAGCCCGGTAAGAAATATATGTTTATTGATCATCCTGCGTATGATGACGATGAGATGGCAACCGTATTCCACCTCGGCTATGAAGATGTAGGTGCCGACCGCCAGGGGGTAACCGACCTATACAAAAGTGATCGTGTCAAGAAAGCACTCAAGGACTACAATGTTGAACTGATTACTGTGAATCAGCTCAAAAAATCCCTTCCACGGGCTAAAACCGGCAAAATGGCTAAGGCAATCGAGGACTATATCGACACAGCCCATGCCAAAGGTCTCGACATTCACTCCATAATGGTGGTACAAAACGGTAATGTTGTCGGTGAGAAGTGGCTCAGCCGTGGTGATTCCAATGTTCCTCATATCATGAACTCAGCAAGCAAGACTCTTACTTCCACAGCAGCTGGATTTGCCGTGGCTGAAGGCAAGCTGAAACTTGATGATAAGGTAATCTCCTTCTTTCCTGACAAACTTCCCAAGAAAGTAAGCGACAATCTCAAGAGCATGACTGTACGCGACCTCCTGACTATGACGAGTGGTCAAGCCAAAGCCAACATAACCGCTCAGCGGCAGACCGAGAAAGATTGGGTGGCAGCTTTCCTTGCCGAGCCTGTACCTCATAAACCCGGCACTTTCTATGCCTATAATGGGCTTGGCACATTCATGGTGTCGGCAATAGTACAGAAAGCCGTTGGCGAGAATATATTCAGTTATCTCACTCCGCGTCTCTTCACTCCGCTCGGCATCACGGGCATCTGGTGGGACGAATCGCCTGATGGCATCAACTGCGGAGGCTGGGGAGCATATCTCAAGACAGAGGATATGGCAAAAATCGGCCAGTTCTACCTTCAGAAAGGCAAATGGAATGGCAAACAGTTACTCTCCGAATCATGGATTGAAGAAGCATCTTCCGCACAGGTTGAATCCCGTCCCGGCGGTATGACCGATGAAGTATATAAACAGCGTAATCCTGAAAATAACGACTGGCTTCAGGGCTACGGTTATCAGATATGGCGTGGACGCCACAACACTTACCGCGCCGATGGAGCCAATGGACAGTATATTATAGTGATACCTGACAAGAATGCCGTAGTGGCTGTAACTGCCGACCTCGACAATATGGCGGAAGAGTTGAATCTTATATGGGATAAAATATATTCCCAACTTTAAAGGTACTGTTCACTAGTAACCGAAGAGTATATTCCGAATACATGTACAACGAATTAAATAGTTGAAAATCAAACATTAAAATTGTGTACAGGTGGTATATACGGTATATTCTTTGACAGCGGCAAATATGAAGATTAATTTTGCAACAGAAAAATCAATAACAAAATCTTATATCATGAAAAAGAAATTATTAATAGTATTAAGTATGCTTCTCGGCAGTTTCGCCGCACAAGCTGTTCCCTACACTCAGCCGGTGAAAGTTACCGGAGGTCTGGTTGAAGGTGTTATCGAAGACGGTGTCGAAATATTTAAGGGAATTCCGTTTGCCGCACCTCCGGTTGGCGCACTCCGTTGGAAAGCTCCCCAACCTGTTGAACCATGGCGTGGAGTCCTTGTTTGTGATGAATTTGCAAAAGCTCCCCTCCAGAAAGAACAGGCACGTCACCCCAAAGGATGGAAAAATACCGATGAAATGAATCCTGCGACAAGCGAAGACTGCTTGTATCTCAATATATGGACGCCCGAAAAGAAAGAAAAAGAAAAGCTTCCCGTTATGGTATGGATTTATGGCGGCGGGTTCCATGTCGGTGCTACTGACGGACCGGTATATCGTGGTGACACATATGCTAAGAAAGGCGTGATAATGGTGTCGATCCCTTATCGTTTGGGTGTCTTCGGCTATCTGGCACATCCCGAATTAAGCAGAGAAAGCGGTCATGGCTCGGGCAACTATGCTTTCATGGATCAGCTCGCTGGTATCAAGTGGGTAAAAGATAACATAGCAGCCTTTGGCGGTGACCCGGATAATATCACAGTCTTCGGTCAGAGTGCCGGTTCTCGAAGCATTCAGGGGCTTATCTGTTCACCTCTTTCGAAAGGCCTTTTCCAGCGCGCCATACCTCAGAGCGGTTGTGCAATCCGTACCGATGCGAAGTGTCTTCCCTTAAACGAAAATGAGGCTCTTGGTAAAGCGTTCTTTGAAAGTCTCGGAATCACCAATCTCGATCAGATGCGTGCGCTTGACGGTGTCTCTCTCCAGACCGCCTACGAAAACTCCAAATTCTTCCCCAAGTTCCGTCCTTCTATCGACGGTTACGTACTTCATGAGGAAATGATGGATGCTACCCGTGCCGGTCACTATCTTGACATTGATTATATGATAGGATATACCAAAGATGATGTCCCCGCAGCCAACTTCCCCGTCACAATCGATGCATGGGCAGACAATCAGGTTAATAAGCTTGACCGTCGTCCAGTCTACGTTTACTCTTTTGATCACCCCCAACCCTCTCTTCCGGGCACAAATGATAAACCGGATGCATTCGGAGCTCGTGGTGTAGTGCACTCTGCCGAACTTCCCTATATGTTCGGTCAGGTAAAACTCAGTGCTCGTCCTATGAAGAAAGAAGACTATGAACTTGCCGACCGCATGTCGACCTACTGGACCAACTTTGCCAAATATGGCAATCCCAACGGCTCCAAAGACGGAGAATGGAAAGCCTACTCCAAATCTAATCCGACAGTATTTCACCTTGATGTAAAATAATAACCAAAATACCATGAAAAATAATCATTTACTATTGTTAGCAGCTCTATTCGCAGCATCAACCGCATACGCTGCCATCCCAACTACGGAGCCTGCGGATACCACCAAAGTGGTAAAAAATACCAATAACGAAGTAGTCACCAAAGATGAAGTGGCACTTCTGAACGCATCATCGGCATCAGAACCCCGCGCAGTGCCTATCGGTCTTCCGGCAGCATATACCATAGTGCGCCAAGATGGACTCCCCGTAACATACTTCTGGGATCCGAACGCAACCAAAATTCACTGGCGGCAGGATGGATCGCTTCGTCAGACAAAAACTCTTCCGATGTCTATGACTGCCATTCTTGAAGGAGAAATCGGTGTCGGTGTGGATTCTTATACCAGACTGGGACAAGAAAAAACAGGTGGTCATGCCCAGTATCAGTTCAATACACTTGGAAGCCATGATTTCAACATCGGTGTCGATGGCAAGATTGCCAAAGACTGGTATTTCTCTCTCAATGCCTATAATATATACGATCCGGGCAATGTGGAATTACAGTTCACTCCTTTTGCTGACCGCGCACAGATGTATACCGGTACGCTCACTCACAAATATGATAAGTTGGGCAGCAAATTCTCATTCTTCTACCGTTACTCCGATCTGCGCGACCTCTCACAGACCATTCAGCAGGCTCCTTACTATTGGGTAGGCGATGGTTCGATACGGGCTATCGATGACTTTACTATCGGTAAGAGCAATTATGGTACGAATGACGGTGTGGTTGACTATATCGATGTTCGCAACGGTAATAAGAACCGTAGCACCTATGGTGATCTGGCTCATAGCTACAGTCACGAGGGTAAGTTCATGCTCGATCACTACTTCGCCGATGATCTCCGCCTTGATATTCGTGCCAAATTCTCATGGACACACCGAGGATCTGTTATTGACAATACCCAAAACATCTTAGCTTCGCAGACTCGTGATTACGCAGATCGTGAAGGTACCTATACAGGTAACGTACAACGTCGTCTCATTCAGGTGGGCGATGGCAAGATTTCGGATTATATGCTGACCGCTACTCTCAATAAGACGACTAGAAAACATGACTTTAAAGTCGGTCTTTTTGAATATCATGAGGCTGCCGATTTCGCAACCTCCTCGGCTCAGTATGATCACACCGTAGAGGCAAGTCCCGTTCGTCTCCTCTTCAAAGGCAATGCTTTTTTCAATAAGAACAATGGAGCGCAGTATGTCGATGGTTGGGAAAATAAACTCGGTGCTTTTGCGCTTGATACTTGGAAGATTACCCCGAAAATAAAGGTAACGTATGGTGCTCGCCTCGAATGGTTCAAGCTTGATGCCAACTATATAGAGTCAAAGCGATTCAACGGATTCCACCTCGGCGGATCCAACATTGATGGTACGGCAGCCATTACCACAACCAAAGGTAAACTCAACGGTCTGAACTACTCATTCTCCTTGATCCCGACTATCAACTTTACCAAGGACTTCGGATTTGACGGTGAAATCAACTTCATCAGTATGTACCGTCACCTTCAGGGCTTTTACTCAGACAGCGGTCCTTTGGCCAATGTCCGCCCTCACATTCTTGGAAGAGCCGGACTTTTCTATAACCACAAACTCTTCAGTGTTGTTTCCTCACTTACATACTCTTTCCGCAAAGGCGATTCCGGTCGTATCAGCGTAGTAGGTGATGACGGTACTTCTGTAATGGTTCCTTACAAGCAGGCTATCCAGACTATCGGTTGGAAAACTGACCTCCTGCTCACTCCCTGGAAGTTCTTTAACCTGAACATTATCTTCACTCTCCAGGATCCTAAGCTTCATACTTATGAGTTCACAGCTTTCGATAAAGACTACGATTTCTCAGGCATGCAGATGACTGGTCTGTCGAAGGTACTTCTTGATATCAATCCTCGATTCAACTTCGGTAAATTCTCAGTCTGGGCATCAGCTCGTTATCAGAGCAAGAAGTATGCTAACGTGGGCAATTGTATATATTTCAATGGCCGCTGGGAGACATTTGCCGGTGCAAGTTGGAAAGTTAACAAGAACGTTACTTTTACAGCCAACGTGGTCAACGTTCTCAATGAAAAAGGTCCCAATGGCAATGTCCCGGGAAGTGCACTCATGACTGATCCGACACAGTACTACAATACACTGATAGCCGGTACATACATCCGTCCTTTCCAGACACAATTTGGTATCAAAGTCAATTTCTAAGGTTTATTAACTTGCTGAAGACTGGCGGGCAATTCAGCCTGCCGGTCTTTTCAATTATCATTGTCAGATATGATAAATAGAATGATATGAAAACTTTAAAACTTATATTGTTTGTAATCTGTGCTCCATTAATTGCGTTTGCACAGCAAAATGTGGGATCTGAACAGGCAACGATCAAATCGCCCATTGTTAATCCCGATAATTCAGTGACCTTCCGTCTCGTTGCACCTCAGGCCGAAAATGTGAGTGTACTTGGAGACTGGTCTGCAGGCAGTCCTGTAGCTATGAATAAAAGCGCTGAAGGAGAGTGGGAGTATACCACGCCTGTTCTACCTTCCGAAATGTACACATATCGCTTTGACATAGACGGAGTCGTTACAATAGACCCGGCGAATCCCTTTGTGCGGCGTGATGTCGGTAATCTGTTCTCTATATTCTATATCGGGGATGGTTCTGCCGATTATTATCAGGTGCGCGATGTACCTCACGGCAAAGTCAGTCAGGAATGGTATGAGTCCGATACTCTGGGACTGGTTCGCCGTCTGCAGGTTTATACTCCGCCTTTCTATGACAAAAAGGATAAGAGCTATCCCGTTCTCTACCTTCTTCACGGCAGTGGTGGTGACGAAAACGCATGGATGGAACTGGGTCACGTCAACCGCATCATGGACAACCTTATATCAGAAGGAAAAATAGAACCGATGATCGTAGTTATGCCTAACGGTAATCCGGGCATGACGGCCGCACCCGGCGAAACGGCACAGGGTATTGACTATTTGCCGGTGATGTCTAATAATCTACCGGGATTTAAAAACGGCAAATATGAAGCTTCCTTCCCGGAAATCGTAAATTATGTCGACAGTAATTATCGTACCATAGCCGACAAGGGGCATCGCGCTCTTGCAGGACTCTCTATGGGCGGCTTCCATACTCTTGTCATTTCGGCTAATTATCCTGACTTGTTCGATTATGTCGGTCTGTTTTCAGCTGGTTTCCCAGGCAATGAGAAAGGAGATATAGCGGTTTACCGTGATATAGATGCAAAAACAAGGTTACAGACAGAGAAAGGTTATAAACTATACTGGATTGGCTGTGGCGACTCTGATGTCTTCAAGCTTTATCCAAAATCCAAAATTTTTGCCGCTAAACTCAAATCTTACGGAGGTAACAACGTGGTGTTTCATGGGTCTTCCAACGGCCATGTATGGAGCAATTGGCGCCAATATCTCCTGTTGTTTACTACTCAGCTCTTTCGCAAATGAAATCATTGTTTGATAAAACCAAAGCAGGGGCTATCGTGCTCAAAAATAGATTTGTCAGAGCTTCTGTCGGTGATCATGTGAAAGATGGCTTCGTATCAGCGGCAATGATTGAGAAATATGAGGCATTGGCACGTGGCGGAGTCAGTACGATTCTTAGTGGCTATACTCTTGTCGACGGCAATGAGCATGGACATGGCATAACAGCCATGTGGAGCGATGAGTTCATTGCCGGATGGAAACCGTTGATTGATTCTGTGCACAGTTGTGATGCGAATATTATTCTTCAACTGGTCAGTGTAGGCTCTGGTTACAATTCGCCGGCTGATCCATCGATGCCTTTACTTGGCGCGAGTGCAGTGCCGAATATGCGAACCGGACGCATCCCCAAAGCGATGACTCTTTACGATATTGAAAGACTCAAAAATCAATTCGCCGAGGCCGCATTACGTGCTAAAAATGCTGGTTTCGACGGGGTTGAACTACACGCTGCCCACGGTTACCTGTTTCATCAGTTCTCTACTCCATATTATAACAGACGCTCTGATGCCTACGGTGGCAGTCTTAATAATCGTTCCCGTCTCACTATTGAAACCTACCAGACTATTAGGAAGGAAGTCGGTCCGGATTTCCCAGTCTGGATTAAATTGCAAAGTCAGGATGGATATGAAGGAGGTGTAATGCCGAGTGACTGTATTTTTCTTGCCAGCAGGCTTGCCGAAGAAGGGATCGATGCTATTGAAATAAGCGGTAATTTCACCGATTTCCGTTCATCGACAGCCTATTTTCGCAATACAGCAAATCTTGTGGCTCTTAATACAGGAGTACCGGTAGTAGTAACAGGCGGCAATCGTAATCTCAACGAGATGAGACAGATGATCAACGAAACAGCCATTGATTATATTGGTATGGCTCGGCCTCTGATTTCTCAGCCAGACTTGATTAACCGTTTAGCAGCAGTCGGAACGGGGAAAAGTCGATGTGTAAGTTGTAATAAATGCCTAAGTCCGGAGTTTCAAGGTTCATGTATATTGAATAAATAATAAATCATTTATAAACATGCAAAAAATATATTTCTTTATCGTATCGGTGCTGATTTCTCTTACTTGCAGCGCCATTGAGGCAATCGATTCGACCTTTGTCATTCAGGGTGCAAAAGGGAGACTTGTGACTCACTTGCAGCTGCCTGCTGTAAAAGTCTCCAAGATTCCCGTGGTGATTGTATGTCATGGCCTTACCGGTAATCAGAATGAAAAATTTCTCTCAACTATTGCCAACAACCTATTGAAACGTAATATGGGAGTTGTTCGATTCGACTTCAACGGTCATGGACAAAGCGAGGGCGAACTCGTCGACATGAATGTACTCAATGAAATGCAGGACCTTCGCAATGTGGTTGCTTGGATCGAAAAGCAACCGTTTACTAAAAACTTGTCGCTTGTTGGACATTCATTGGGGGGAATCGTCGTAGGAATGATTGCTCCGGAGATGGGTAAGGACGGGATAAAATCACTCGTCCTCATTGCTTCCGGTGGTGTCGCTCCCGATCTGATGCTTATGGGGCGTCTCGGACAGGCAACATTTGATCCCTGGAACATACCGGATTATATCACTATCCGGCCTGGAAAGAATATAGGCGGTAGCTATATTGAGACTATGCGCGATCTTCCTATCTATCAAGAAGCACGCAAATACACAGGTCCCACATATATTATCCACGGTACACACGATCAGGCTGTCCCTTATACGTACTCACAGCGTTATGATGAAGTTATGCCCAATTCGCAGCTTGAACTGATTGATGGCGAGAATCATCTGTTTACTTTAACCAACGATGCCAGTGCCGATAAAATCGCTCAATGGCTTAAAAATCAGCAATAATTATGAAATACGTTATTATTCTCTTCATAGAAGCTTTCCTGGCTGTCAATATCAATGCTGGTGAGGCGGTAGATTCAACCTTTACGATTAATTCTGTAAAAGGTAAGCTGGCAATGCATCTGCAACTTCCCGAAGCCGACCGTGCCGAGTTGCCTGTCGTCATCATTTGTCATGGACTTACAGGTAACCAAAACCAAAGATTTATCTCAACTATTGCAAACGATTTGCTCAAAGAAGGCATAGGCGTTATTCGCTTCGACTTCAACGGACACGGACAGAGCGACGGAGATTTTCAGGAGATGGATGTCTATAATGAGATGGAGGATCTGCGTAATGTGATAGCCTGGGTTGAGAAACAGCCCTTTACCAAAAACATATCGCTTGTCGGACATTCTTTGGGTGGTATCGTGGTCGGAATGGTTGCTCCCGAAATAGGGAAAGACAAAATCAAGGCTCTCGTGTTGCTTGCATCGGGCGGTGTTGCTCCTGATCTGATGTTATCAGGTAATTTCTTTGGAATCAGATTCGACCCGTGGAACGTGCCGGAATATCTTGAAATGGCCGGAGGCAAGCGTCTTGGTAGAAGCTACATAGAAACCATGCGCGACTTACCCATTTATCAGACGGCCGCTAAATTCGACGGGCGGACACTTGTTGTCAACGGTATGCACGACCGTATTGTCCCTTATAATTACGCCATACGCTATCACGAAGTTATGCCGAATTCCGAACTGATGCTCATTGAAGGAGACAATCATGATTTTTCTGCCACTAATTACATGAGTGCGGCAAAAATAGCTAAATGGATAAAGGATCGGCTGTAATTCATTTGTATAGGAGAAATTGCATAGATCATAAAGAAACGCCTATGGTTAATAATAGATTCCGGACAGTTATCGTTTCATTATTTCTCTCGACGATTTGTGCCATGGTTTTCGCGGAGGAAGCAGAGAAACTCAAAGTCACGCCTACCGGGCGTATATTTATCGACGGAGCATCATTCTTCACGCCACAAAAAGACTACTTTCCCGACGGCATAGCAATCCCCGATGTGCGTCTTGGAGTTATGATGAATTATGAGAAATGGTCTGCGAGCATTAACATCGGATTCAATCAAAGCAAGGTCGGATTGAGAGGTATCTTCCTTGGGTATAATTTTAATGACCGTTTACTCATCAGAATGGGATCTTTTGTATATCAATATGGACTCAGAACCACCCTCAGCTCTGCCTCATTGGCTCCGATGATTAGCCCTATAGCCAACACTGCATTCAACGATGGACGTCAACTCGGGGCAATGCTGGTGTACTATCCGGATAAATATCTTGCCGCACTGAGTTTGCACACAGAGTCGGGGGCAAGTTCAAATATACTTGGAACGAAGGAATTTGCCAAGGAAGGCATTGGGACGAGTACCCGTCTTGTCTTCCGTCCATACTATTCTATGGGTAAAGTTGTACAGTTTGGAATTAGTGGAGGACTAGCATCGCCTCGTCAACATCTTAATGAAAATGGAGAAGATACCCATGATGTCTTTGAATTTAAATCGAATTTTCCGTCTCGTGTAGTGCAAGTCAGTGCCATTAATGCAGTCGTAGACAAGGCAGTTAACAAGTGGCATTTTTCACCTGAACTACTTCTAAATTATAAGAATCTTGCCCTTGAGAGTCAGTATTACTATAATAGGGTCAATCGTCACAGCGGATTGCCGAGTTTTACTGGACAGGGAATGTATGTGATTCTCAGGGGACTTCTTCGAGGTTCCTCGTACAATTATTCCAGATATGCCGGAGTATTGGATAATCCCAATCCGCAATCCTTAGAATTTGTGTTAGATTACGACTATACAGACTTGTCCGATTCAAAAGCTAGGATTTATGGTGGTCGTGCCAATAATGTTTCCATTACTTTTAACTATTATATCAACAAATACATTATAGCTCGTTTCCGTTACGGCTACACACATACCTGGGATCGATTTGGTGAACAGCCGATCTCATTAAATTCCATTATGGTACGGTTACAAATGATTATCTGATTATTAAAACTGATAAAAAATTGCCGACCGAAATAAAGGATGTGGATAGCCTATAAAAGAATCTTTAGGAATGCGGTTGTCCTAAATCAAATCTCCCAACAATTACAACTGAATCATAAATAGTGTATTTTTTTATTAAAATCATCTTTCTTTCCGACAATAATCGTGGAATCTTTGTTCTTTATGAATAAGAGTATCAATCATTTAAACAGAAAGAATATGAAGAAGAAATTAGCAGGAGTTACATTGGTGTTGGCTGCCGTCTCTTTGGGGAACATACAACCTGTGGAAGCATGTACGCGTGCAGTATATATAGGTCCTGACCAGATGGTGATAACCGGACGTACGATGGATTGGAAAGAAAACATTATGACGAATATCTATGTGTTTCCGCGTGGAATCCAGCGTGCGGGACATAACAAGGATAAAACGGTGAACTGGACAGCCAAATACGGAAGTGTGATTGCCACAGGATATGATATCGGTACTTGCGACGGAATGAATGAGAAAGGATTAGTAGCTAGCCTACTTTTCTTACCAGAATCCATTTACTCTCTCCCCGGTGATACTCGTCCGGCAATGGGAATCAGTATTTGGACACAATATGTACTCGACAACTTTGCTACGGTACGCGAAGCCGTTGATGAACTGAAAAAAGAGACTTTCCGGATTGATGCTCCCCGTATGCCGAATGGAGGACCGGAATCTACCTTGCATTTGGCTATAACTGATGAGACCGGAAATACAGCTGTATTGGAATATCTGGATGGAAAATTGAGTATTCACGAAGGGAAAGAATACCGGGTGATGACAAATTCTCCCCGATATGACTATCAGTTGGCTATTAATGATTATTGGCAAGAAATTGGTGGCTTACAGATGCTACCGGGAACAAATCGTGCGAGTGATCGCTTTGTCAGGGCTTATTTCTACATTCATGCTATTCCACAAATTGCGGATGCAAAGATTGCAGTTCCCAGCGTATTGAGTGTGATGCGTAATGTTTCCGTGCCATTTGGTATTAATACACCGGAGAAGCCTTATATATCTTCTACCCGTTGGCGTTCTGTATCCGATCAGAAGAATAAGGTATATTATTTCGAATCTACCCTGACTCCGAATTTGTTTTGGCTGGATTTGAAGAAAATTGATTTTAGTCCGAAAGCCGGCATTAAGAAACTGTCTCTGACAAAGGGCGAAATTTATGCAGGTGATGCAGTGAAGGATTTGAAAG
>CEAE01015320.1_pt1 | contig 31173 bp, 27 predicted proteins | sample 554951 | NCBI WGS metagenome assembly CEAE01 (sample SAMEA3182076, study PRJEB8094) | gut metagenome | biome: human; feature: gut; material: Stool; isolation source: human stools | place: Canada | collected 2012-03-28
CCACCTCTCCCAAAGGGAGAGGCCTTGGCAAAGAGATGAAGTTTGCGTGGACTGCCAAGGGCTCCCACTTTGAGGAAAGACTTCCCCCGGCCGGGGGAAGATGTCACCGTAGGTGACAAAAGGGGGAATCTGGATTTGCGAAGCAAAGACTGAGAGGGCGAGGACGTTTAAGGAGAACCACTATGCCGCACCGTTATTTTACCACCGAGATCTCTGACGGCACCGCCACCCTGCGCGGGGCCGATGCCCACCATCTTGCCCGCGTGATGCGCGCAAGGCTGGGCGATACCGTTATTTTATGCGACGGCAACGCCGTGGAATACACCGCCACCATCACCGGCTTTGGGGACGAGTGCGTGGAGTTCCGGGTGGAGCCGGGCTATCCCAGCGCCGCCGAACCCGGCGTGGAAGTGACCCTGCTGGCCGGTTATCCCAAGCAGGACAAGCTGGAGCAGATCATCAAGCACGGGGTGGAGCTGGGCGCAGCCCACTTTATCCCCTTCTTCAGCCGGTACTGCGTGGCCGCGCCCAAAAAAGAGGAGCAGAAGAACGAGCGCTACAACCGCATTGCAGCGGAAGCCGCCAAGCAGTGCGGCCGGGGCGTTCTGCCGGATGTGGCCCTGCCGCTGCCGAACTTCGGGGCCGTGTGCCGCACCTTTGACCAGTATGACCTTGTGCTGTTCTGCTACGAGTGCGGCGGCGCGCCCCTGCGCCAGCTGCTGGCCGAGACCGCGCCTGCCGACGGCAGAAAGCGGAAAATTGCCATCGTGACCGGAGCCGAGGGCGGCTTTGCCGCCGAGGAAGCCGAAATGGCCGCAAAGGCCGGTGCCAGAACGGTGGGCCTTGGCCCCCGCATCCTGCGGTGCGAGACCGCCCCGCTGGCAGTCCTTGCGTCCATCATGACCCTGACCGGGGATCTGGAGTAACAAAAAAGCAGCTGCGTTGCAGCTGCTTTTTTGTTATTTTCAGGGTTTATGTCTCTGCTTCCCGCAGAGCTTTCTTCACGTTCAAAAGGTTCTGCGGGCTCACCGAGAAGCTGCGCAGGCCCAGCTGCAGATACTGCACCGTGTTGGCCGGGTTGCCCACCGCAAGGCCGCAGATGGTCACCGGCACGTCCCGCTCTCTGGCGGCGTCCATCACCATGGTGATGAGCTTTTTCATGGCGCTGCTGGCCGGGCGGTAGTAGTGCTCCGCGCTGGCAAGCTCCCGGTCGGCGGCATGGGTGTACTGGGTCAGGTCGTTGGTGCCGACCACAAGAAAATCGACCCCGTGCGCCACGAACTCCTCCGCCGTCAGGCAGGCGGCAGGCACACTGAGCATCACGCCGAACTTGGTATCCTCCTTGAAGGGCACGCCCCGCTCCCGCAGATGCTCCCGGCAGCGCTCCACCACGCGCATGGCGGCGTCCCAGTCCTCCACCGTCGTCACCATGGGGAACATCACCTGCAGCGGGCCGCGGGCGGCGGCGCGCATCAGCGCGCAGAGCTGCGTCTCGAACTGGCGGGGCTGGCGCAGGCTGTTGCGGATGCCCCGCAGCCCCAGCTTGGAGGACTGCAGGCCCTGATAGGCGTCGGAAATGGTGCGGTCTGAGCCAAAGTCGAAGGTGCGCACGGTCACCTGCCGGCCCTGCGCCGCCGCCAGACAGGAGCAGTAGAAGAAATACTGCTCCTGCTCGTCCAGAATGCGGCCCGGCAGCATCATGTAGCCGGTGCGCAGCAGGCCCACGCCCTGCGCGCCGGACTGCATGGCCGTGTCGATGTCCTCCGGCCCAAAGCAGTTGGCCAGCAGCTCAAAGGGCTGGCCGTCCTTTGTCCTGTTGGGCAGAGCATGCAGCTGCCCCATCTCTTCGTTCTCCCGCTGCAGCTCACAGATGCGGGTCTCGGCCTGCTGGCGGGCGGCAGCGTCCGGGTCCAGCGTGCACTGGCCCCCGGTGGCGTCCAGGATCACGGTGCGGCCGTCGCAGTCGTCCAGAAAATCCCGGCCCACCTGCACGATGCCCGGGATATTCATTGCCCGGGCAATGATGGCCGCGTGGCTCTGGCCGCTGCCCTCTGCCGTGATGATGCCTAAAATCATGCCGGAGGGCACGCTGAACAGGTCGGTGGGCATCAGCCGCTCTGCGGCAAGGATCACCGGGTGGTCCAGCGCCAGCCACATGCGGGGGCGGTTGGTGATGATGTTGATGACCCGCCGGGTGGCGTCCAGAATATCCACGCTGCGCAGCTGCATGTAGGGGTTATCCTTCATGTTGGCCAGCTGGTCGGCGTAGCGCTGGCCAACCTGATTCATGGCCGCAGCGGCGCCAACGCCCGCATTGATGCAGAAACGCACCTCGTTCATCATGCCCTCATCGTCCAGCATCATGCTCTGGAACTGGAAGATGGCCTGCTCGCTGGGCGCAGCGCGGTCTGCCATGGATTCCAGCTCGTCCTGCGCGGTGCGGATGGCATCGGTGAGCAGCTGCAGCTCCCGGGACGGTTTAAAGGGGCCAACGGTCGTGGTCTCCACATGGTGCTCCAACCGGCTCACCTGACCCAGCACAAGGCCCGGCGAGGCACAGAAACCTTTATAGATCTTCATTCTGGTTCACCTCCGGCAAAAGTTCCGCTTCCGGCGCGGTCAGGGTGTGCCAGACCAGCGCCTGCAGAAAGGTATTGGGCAGCAATGCCGCCAGTGCAGCCCGCGCCGCATCGGCGCTGCCCTCAAACAGCGGTGCAAAGCTCTGCATCCGTGCCTGATCGCACTTTGCAAGGAACGCATCGCACAGGGTGTGGGTGGTATAGTAGCCGGTAGGGCTCACGCCCACATCCTCGGCGGCAGCTTCCAGCGGGGCAAGGTCCGCATCCTTCATGTTGGCCAGCAGCAGGGCGGCGTCCGCCGTCAAGGTGACGGGGTATTTCTCCCGCACCTGCTTTTGCACCCGCTCAAATTTTGCATGGAACGCAGCAGCGTCCGCGCAGCTCTGGGCGTCACAGGAGACCGCATAGGCACACCCCCGCAGATATCCCATAGCGCGGCGGGTGTCGTAGTAGCCCAGCTCGATGTTGCGGCGGGCAGTGTCCGGGTCAAAGTGCAGAATGTCCCCCAGCTCCCAGTAGCTGCGCACCATGACGGTGGGCAGGCCGGTGAGGTTCGGGCGGGTGATGCCCACCCCCTCAAGGTCCACGCACACCAGCTCCTCTGCGCCCATCCGTTTGGCAAGGCCGGTGGGCATGTTGTCGCTGTAGCCGCCATCCAGAAACTTGACCCCGTCGATGTCCCGCGCCCGCAGCGCCGGGAAGCAGGCGGCAGAGGCCATCAGGTAGTCCTTGACCTTTCCTGCCGGGATCTCGTCCAGCGTCAGCTCCCGGGCCTTGAGGCCCCGCTGCTCCACCGTGACAAGGCCAAAGCGGATGGGCGCGGCGCGCAGGGCATCCTCGTCCAGCACCCGCTCCACGATCTCCTCCAGCGGGGTCACGTCCATGCCGCCGGCCTTCACCACACTGCGCAGGAACTGGTGCAAGGCCGAGAGGTCGGCATCCTCTTCCGGCAGCTCCATCACGTCCTTGCTGCGGATGCTCAGCCACATGTCCCGCGCCGTTTCGTACTGGTCCAGCACGAACATGGCACCGTTCAGGCTGCCCACACTGGTGCCGGTGATGATCTGCGGGTGCCAGTCCAGCTCCATCAGCGCGCGCCACACACCCACCTGATAGCTGCCGCGGGCACCGCCGCCGGCCAGCACCAGAGCCCTGCACGGGACACTGCGTTCTTCCATTGCCTCCGCCTCCTTTGATTGGTTCCGGTTTTGTTCAGATTATAGCATATTTCCGGAGAAATTTCTCCCTTTTTTTGTAAATTGAAGGCTTTCTCCCGGCTAAGAAACATGGTATACTTGTCAGGATACTTTAAAGGAGGCATTCTCATGCACTGCAGCCAATGGATCTTTGATATGGACGGTACCCTGACCGACAGCATGACCGTGGTGTGGGAGGGTGCGCCGGACGCCCTGCTGCGCCGCTACGGCCGCACGCCCCGGGCCGACCTGCGTGCCACCCTGCTGAGCATGGGGATGCAGGAAGGCGCACGGTACCTGATCCGGGAATACGATCTGCCGCTGACCGAGGAGAGCTACTTTGCCGTGATGCGGGAGGTGATCGCCGAGCTGTACGAGACCGTGGAGCTCAAGCCCGGCGTGCGCACGATGCTGGCAAAGCTGCAGGCCGAGGGTGCCCGCATGTGCATCTGCTCCAACACCTGGGCCGACCAGTGCCGCACCGTGCTCACCCGCCTTGGCATTGCCGGGTATTTTTCCTTCATCGTGGAGGCGCAGGGCGCGCTGCACAAGAGCCGCCCGGAGGTGTTCTTTGAATGCATGAGCCGTCTGGGCGGTGCAGACCCCGCCCGGTGTGCGGTGTGCGAGGATGCAGTGTACGCCGCTTCCACGGCGCACGGGGCCGGATTTTACGTCGTGGGCATCGCAGACCCCGCCTCCGCCGCCGACGAGCCGGAGATGCGCCGCGTCTGCAGCCAGTTCCTCCCCCGGTGGGATGCACTGGACTGGACCGCCGTGTAATAAAAAAGGGCCGCAGGGTGCGGTTCTTTTTCATATTAAAGGGGTATTACTCTTGCTTTTTGCCAGCAATAAGAGTATGATATTATAAACAGGACTGTCCCAAGGGGGCAGTGCCCTCATTTCCCTGTTTTTGTAAGATATGTGAGAATACACCGTTTGATTTTCAAAATATAAAGGTATAATATCCGTAAAGAGGAGACCTTCCGTCATGAACAACCCACTCGTCAGCATTATCGTGCCAGTGTACAATGTGCAGAATAGTGTTGCCCGCTGCCTGGAGAGCATCTGTGCGCAGACGTGGAAGAATATCGAGATCATTTTGGTCAACGACGGTTCCAGAGATGAAAGCTTTTCGGTCTGTGAGCAGTTCCGCGAAAAAGACCCGCGTATCGTTTTGGTGGACAAGTCCAATTCCGGCGTGTCGGACACCCGCAACTGCGGCATGACCCTTGCATCCGGCAAGTACGTACAGTTTGTGGACAGCGACGATTATATCGAGCCTGATTTTACCGAGCGGCTGGTAACGGCCGCCGAGACCAACAATGCCGATCTGGTGATCGCACCCTATTGGATGGTGATCCCGGCAAACTCCTGCAAGGCCGGTCAGGCTCTGGAAAACCTGCAGGAGAACCTTGGCATCGAGGAAAAGCGTCCCGATGATGTGCGCGAATACGGTTTTCTGCCCGAGGGCATCTATGACCGCGACACCTTTGCCCTGCGCCTGATGGAAAAGCCCGCATCCTTCTTCTACAGCGTCCTGTGGAACAAGCTCTACCGCCGCGACATCCTTGTGGACAACCATCTGCAGTTCACCAGCGAGGTGCGCTGGGCCGAGGATCTGGTATTCAACCTGGAATATATCCTGTACGCCAACGTATTCGTTTCCATCCCCAAGGCTGGCTACCACTATGTGCAGAACCCCCAGAGCATCTGCCACACCCAGATCAATCTGGCTTCCATCGTGCAGAACAAGCTGCAGGTGTTCCGCTACTACAAAGATCTTTACACAAAGCTGGGTCTGTACGACAAGGTGCAGCCGCAGCTGTACAAATTCCTGACCGCATTCTCGGAGAATGCCTATCCTGCCGGTTCGCCCCAGAAGATCATCATGGACATGGCCAACCGCTGGGGCTTTGGTGTTCTGGATGCTTCCGACAAGGAAAAGAAACGCAACGCCAAATCAGAGGCCTGAACTTCCGTACATGAGAAAGAGCTGCACAAGGCAGCTCTTTTTTGTTTGCCATTTTACCGGTCGGTCCAGCTGCGGACGGCCTCGCGCACCATGCCCTCCCGCCCGCGGGGGATGGGGATGCGCGCACCGCTGCTCATCTGCAGCTCGCCCGCCGTCAGCAGCCGGGCCGCCGCCAGATTGACCACATAGGAGCGGTGCGGCTGCAAAAAGCGGCCGTCCGCCAAAAGCGGCCTTGCCACCTCGGCAAAGGATACCCGCAGCGAAAGGGACATCACATCCTCCCCGCTGAGCAGGTGGAAACGCACCACATGGTGGGTGCACTCCAGATACTCGAGCTGGGCATAGGGCAGCAGCCGCAGGCCCTCGGCCGTGGCCACGGTGAGAGCCGGGCCATACTCCGGCTCGGTGGCGCGGGCCAGCAGGGCCGAAAGCTCCTGCTGATGCACCGGCAGCAGCAGATACTGCATGGCGTCCACCCGGAAGGCACTGTAGGCGTGGGCCGCCGTGCGGGCCGCAAAGGCCAGCGGAGCCCTGCGGCCCCGGCGGCGCAGCTCCGCAGCCGCCGAAAGCCCGGCCGGAGCCGCCACCGCTGCCAGCTCTATGAGATACAGGTCGAACCGCTCGCCCTCGGCGTCACGGCGCAGAAGCGCATCTGCGTCCGGCAGCTGCTGCACGATGCACGCATCCTGCCGCCGGGCAAAATATTCCATGCACTGGCGTTCCAGCCCGCTGCGCAGGGCCGCATCCGTGCTGCATACCGCAATGTGAAAGACCATCCGACATTCCCCTCTCCGCCAGCCGCCCGCCTTGATTTTTGCGCAGGGCTGGAGTATGATAAATGAAACCTCGCTGCATCGAAAAAACAGAAATGGAGACCATTGCCATGCCGGAACCCCTTGTCAGCATCATTGTGCCCGCCTATAACGCCGCAGGCTGCATTGCCCGCTGTGTGGAGAGCATCGTCTCCCAGAGCTATCAGGAGCTTGAGATCCTTCTGCTGAACGACGGCTCCAGGGATGACACCCTTGCCATCTGCCGGAAGCTGGCCGAATCCGACCCCCGCATCCGGGTGATCGACAAACCGAACACCGGCGCAGCCGATACCCGCAGCTGCGGCCTTGCGCTGGCCAGAGGCGAGTACATCCAGTTCGCGGACAGTGACGACTATCTGCTGCCGGGCTGCACGGCAAACCTTGTGGCAGCTGCCCGGCGCAGCCGTGCCGACCTTGTGCTGGCCCCCTACCGGATGATGGTGCCCCGCAGAGACGGCGGCTATGACACCCGGGAATACAGCCTGCTGCCCGCAGGGGAGTACAGCAAGGTGGATTACCTGTGGCAGCTCACCGGCCACGCCGCCGCCTTTTACTACGGCGTGCTGTGGAACAAGCTCTACCGCCGCGACCTGATCCGGATGGCGCAGATCCGGTTTGAAAATGTCGTTTTCGCCGAGGATCAGCTGTTCAACACCCGGTATCTGCAGGCGGCGCAGCGGTTCGCCGCCATCGACGAGGCCGTTTACTGCTACATCCAGAACCCGCAGAGCGTCTGTCACACGCAGGTGAGCGTGGCAGACATGCTGCGCCACCGTGACCGGATGTACCGCGCCTACCGGCAGATGTGCATTCAGCTGGGCGTGTACGACCGGTTCCGTCTGCGGCTGCGGGGCATCTACCTGAGCCTGTTTGAAAGCCCCCTGCCCAACGGCCCGGTGCAGCGGCTCTCCGACGCCGCTGCACGCACCCACAGCCGCATCTGAGAAAAGGAGACGCTATGGAATTTCCCCTTGTCAGCATCATCGTGCCCATGTACAACGCCGCAGGCTGCATTGCCCGCTGTGTAAAAAGCATCTGTGCCCAGAGCTACAAAAGCATTGAGATCATCCTGCTGAACGACGGCTCCAAGGACGGCACCCTCTCGGTCTGCCGCGCTCTTGCCGCTCAGGACCACCGCATCGCGCTGGTGGACAAGCCCAATTCCGGCGCGGCGGACACCCGCAATCAGGGGCTTGCGCTGGCCCATGGCCGCTACGTCCAGTTCGTGGACAGCGACGACTGGCTGGCCCCGGACTTTACCGAGAAGCTCGTCACCGCCGCCGAGACCCACGCCGCCGATCTTGTGATCGCACCCTTCTGGATGGTGTATCCGAAGGACTACGTGGAACACATCCGCCCCTGGGAAAAGGCGCTGGGCACCGTGCTCCGGCGCAATCCGCCCCGCACCCGGGCCTACGGCTATCTGCCCGCCGGGGTGTACACCGGGCAGGAGTACGCCCGGCAGCTGATCGAAAAGCCCAATACCTTTTACTACGGTGTGCTGTGGAACAAGCTCTACCGCCGGGATCTCCTTGCCGGGCACGGCATCCGCTTCCGGCAGGAGCTGTTTGCGGAAGATCAGCTGTTCAACACCGAATATCTGCGCTATGTGCGCACCGCCGTTTCCATCCCGGACATCGGCTACTATTACCTGCAGTGCAGCCAGAGCGTTTCCCACTCCAGAGTGACCACCGCCGATATCCTTCGGCTGCGGCGGCGGGTGATGGGCCTGTACAAGAGCATCTATACCGAACTGGGCATCTACCCGGAGACCCGGGCCGCCATTCTGCGCTCCGCTTTTGGCGAAAACGAGTTCACCCTGCCGCCGCTGGACACCCCGCAGGCCCATTCCTGCAGGCTGTAACCGGCTGTTTCCGCGGGCAAAACGGCGCACCGCTTTTCTGAAAACCACACACCCGGACTGCCGCTGTACGGCATCCGGGTGTTTCTGTTTTTATCCGGCTCAGCAGCCGATGGAGGCGCACTTTTCGGCCAGCCAGACCCGCTCCTCCGCGTTCAGGTGCGGGGCCAGCTTTGCAAACACCTGACGGTGGTAATCGTTCAGCCATGCAAGCTCGTCTTTGTCCAGCACGCCGGGCAGGATGGGCGAGGTGGCAATGGGCACAAAGGTCAGCGGCTCAAAGCCCAGAAAAGTGCCGTACTGGTTATCCGCCTTATGGATGCACACCAGCTCGTTCTCGATGCGGATGCCCACAAGGTCGGTCTCGTAGACGCCGGGCTCATCGGTGACCACCATGCCGGGGCGCATCCGGGTGGTGTTGCGGCTGTTCAGGGCATGGGGTCCCTCGTGCACATTGCCCACAAAGCTGACGCTGTGGCCGGTGCCGCAGCGGTAGTTGATGAGGTGGCGCCACAGGGGTTCCCGGGCGATGGTATCGATCATCTTACACTCGCAGTAATCCAGCCAGACAGCCCTGGCAAGGTCGATGTGGCTCTGCAGGGTCCATGTGTAGAAGCGCTTTTCATCCTCGGTCAGCTCACCCAGCGGATAGGTGCGGGTGATGTCGGTGGTGCCGTCCATGTAGGTGGCGCCGCTGTCCACCAGCAGAAAGCCCTTCTTTTCCAGCACAGCGTGATCTTCCGGGGTGGCGTGGTAGTGCATCATGGCCGCATTGCCGCCGTAGGCCGCAATGGTGCCAAAGCTCTCCACAAGGAATTTATCGTCCGCACTGCGGTACTTGTGCAGGATCTCGTCCACGGTCAGCTCGGTCAGGGTCTCACCGGCGGCAAGGCGGCTTTCCAGCTCCATCTGGAACCGCACCATGGCCACAGCGTCCCGGATATGGGCCTGCTTTGTGTGGGCAAGCTCCGTTTCGTTCTTCACGCCCTTCATCAGCAGCAGCGGGTCGGTGCCGTCCTTCACGGTGAGGGCGGCATTCTGTTCCAGCACCTGATACACGGCATAATTGACGGTGGCCGTCTCGGCCAGCACGGTCTGCGGCTCGGTCTCGGCCGCAAGGCAGGACAGCACATCATCATACTCCGCCAGCGTGACGCCGTTTGCTTCCAGCTCTGCCCGGGCTTCCGGGGCCACGCGGGCTGTGTTGATGAACAGCACCGCCCGGTCCGGGGTCACGTAGCAGTAGGCCATGGCGTAGGGGGTGCACTCGATGTCCATGGCGCGCAGATTCAGCAGCCATGCCAGATTGTCCAGCTTGCCCACGAACTGCGCGGTGCAGCCCAGTTCCCGGAGCCTGCCGCGCAGCTGTTCCAGCTTTTGGGCAGGGGAGAAGCCCGCATACTCCTCCGGCAGGATCCACGCCGGGGTGTCCGGCAGGGCGGGACGGCCCTCGATCCACAGCTCGTCCTCAAGGCGCAGCGTCCGGATGGAAGCGCCTTTTTTCTCCAATTCCTTTTTCAGGCCGTTCACGAGGGCCGTGCTGGCGGTCAGGCCGCACAGGCCCAGCACCTCCCCCTCGTTCAGGGCATCGGCACAGTATTCCTCCACGGTGGGCACACCCGGTTCCCCCATGCGCTGCAGCTCGATCTCGGTACCGGCAAGCTCTTTTTCCGCCTGCACGAAGTACCGGCCATCGGCCCACAGGGCGCTCCCGGTGCGGGTGACGACAAGGTTGGAGTTCTCGCCGTGGAACCCGGAAAACCAGGTCAGGCTGGTGTAGTGGGCGGGCAGATACTCACTGGCATGGGGGTCCCCCACCGGGATCAGATAAACAGCCACGCCGTTTGCGGCCATGGCGGCACGCAGCGCGGCAAGGCGCTCGGGTACGGTATTCATGCTCATAATGACAGCTTCCTTTTTTCTATGGCCGGACCGCCGGAAAAGCCCCCGGCGGCAGAGAATTTTTCTGTGTCCTATTGTATCATTCCGGGAAAAAGATTGCAATGCAGGGGCGGGACGGTCTGGAATGGCCTCCGCTTGCCGGGAAGCATCCTCGCCCTCTCAGTCTCGCATTCGCTCGACAGCTCCCCCAAAGTGGGAGCCTTTGGCAGTCCATGCAAAGTATATCATTATGCCAAGGCCTCTCCCTTTGGGAGAGGTGTCACCGTAGGTGACGGAGAGGGCGAGCCCGCTGAAAAAGAGAGCATTTTTCGCCTTTTCCCCGAAAACGCAACTTTCTTGCAAAAAAAGTTACAATTTTTTCTTGAAAAAGGCCGTTTTCCCATTGACAGCCTTGTTATAATAGGAATGTAAGATATTTGAGCCAGCACTCTGCGGCTCTTTGCGCTAAAAAGAAAGAGGCAATTGAATCATGACCAAAATCGATATTTTCTCCGGCTTCCTGGGTGCCGGTAAGACTACGCTGATCAAAAAGCTCATCAAAGAGGCCTTTGCCGGCCAGCAGGTCGTTCTGATCGAGAACGAGTTCGGCGAGATCGGCATTGACGGCGGCTTTCTGAAGGAAAGCGGCATCCAGATCAACGAGCTGAACGCCGGCTGCATCTGCTGCTCTCTGGTGGGCGACTTCCGCACCGCCCTGCAGCAGGTGGTGGAGCAGTACCACCCCGACCGCATCGTGATCGAGCCCTCCGGCGTGGGCAAGCTCTCCGACGTGACTCGCGCTGTGGAAGGCGTGGCCGAACATCTGGATGTGCAGCTGAACAGCTTTGTCACCGTGGCCGATGTGAACAAGGTCAAGATGTATATGAAGAACTTCGGCGAGTTCTACGACGACCAGATCAGCCACGCAAGCTGCATCCTGCTCAGCCGCACCCAGACCGCCAGCGAAGAGAAGATCGCCGCTGCGGTCGCCCTGCTGCGCGAGAAGAACCCCACCGCTACCATCGTGACCACCGCATGGGACGAGCTGACCGGTGAGCAGATCCTGAAGGCCATGTCCACCAAGGACGACTTCAAGGCAGAGCTGATCGCCATGGCTGCAAAGGCCAACGAAGAGCACGCCCACGAGGACGAGGAAGAAGAGCATCACCACCATCATCACCACTATGACGAAAACGGTGTGTGCAGCTGCGGCCATCATCACGACCACGATGATGATGACGACGAGGATGAGCACGAGCATCACCACGATCACGATGAAGATGATGAGCACGATGAGCATGAGCACCATCATCACGATCATGACGACCATGACCATTGCTGCTGCGGCCACCATCACGACCACGATGACGACGATGACGAGGACGAGGACGAGCATCATCACGACCATGACGGCCACTGCTGCTGCGGCCATCACCATCATCATGACCACGACGCCGACGAGGTGTTCACCAGCTGGGGCGTCGAGACGGCCCGCAAGTTCACCAAGGCAGAAGTGGAGCACGCCCTCACCGAGCTGGATACCGGCAATTACGGCATGATCCTGCGCAGCAAGGGCATCGTGAACGGCGGCGCAGATGGTTGGCTGGAGTTCGACTATGTGCCCGGCGAGTGGGAAGTGCGCGCCCGCGGTGCAGATGTGGGCGGCAAGCTGGTGGTCATCGGCTCCAAGCTGAACGAAAAGGCCATTGCAGAGCTGTTCGGCTGCTGAACCCCTCTTCCGGCGCTCCGCGCCAGCTCCCGCAGCGAGGGAGCAGAGAGGACGAATCATCGATAAGGAGAAACCATTCCTATGGCAAAAGAAATTCCGGTCTACCTGTTTGTGGGCTTTCTGGAAAGCGGCAAGACCAAATTCATTCAGGAGACCTTTGAAGACCCCAACTTTGACTCCGGCGACAAGACCCTGCTGCTGATCTGCGAAGAGGGCGAAGAAGAGTATAATCCCAAAAAGTTCGCCTTTCCCGGCGTGACCGTCAAGGTGCTGGAGGACAAGGCCGAACTGAACCCGCAGAACCTGCTCAAGCTGGAAAAGGAATCCGGCGCAGGCCGTGTGGTCATTGAGTACAACGGCATGTGGCTGCTGCAGGATCTGGCCGAAGCTCTGCCCGAGAGCTGGATCGTGTACCAGTGCATCGCCACCGCTGACGGCACCACCGCCCTGACCTACGCCCGCGACAACTCCATGCGCAGCCTGCTGCTGGACAAGATCGCCCGCAGTGAGCTGATCGTATTCAACCGCGCCGAAGCCGTGAACAATGACGCCGCCCGTCAGGAGCTGCATAAGCTGGTGCGTCAGGCTTCCCGCAAGTGCGACATCGCCTACGAGTTTGCCGACGGCAGCGTGGCCTATGACGACATCCCCGACCCGCTGCCCTTTGACATCAACGCGGATATCATCGACATTCCGGATGACGATTTCGGCATCTGGTATATGGACTGTCAGGACGAGCCCCAGAAGTACACCGGTAAAACGGTCAAATTCCTTGCACAGGTGTGCCAGACCAATCGTGCCGGCAAGAACAGCTTCGTGCCGGGCCGTTTCGCCATGACCTGCTGCGTGCAGGACATCCAGTTCGTGGGCTTCCCCTGCAGCTACGATGGCTACAAGGCGCTGGAGCAGCGCGCATGGGTGCGTGTGACCGCAAAGGTAGGCTACAAGTTCCACAACATCTACCGCGGCAAAGGCCCGGTGCTCACCGCTGTGTCGGTGGAGCCCGCCGAAAAGCCGCTGGAAGATGTAGTAACATTCTCTTGATCTGATCTTTCAAGGAGGTCCCGGCATGAAAACACTGTTCCGTATCCTTGGCACGGCTGCTGCGGTAGCCGTTACCGGTGCTGCCATCGTGGCACTGGACAAGATCCTGAACCAGAAAGACCCGCTCCACGTGGAGGAAGTAGAATTCCCCGAGGACGCCGAGCTGGACCCCAAGGAGGCCGAAAAGGCTGCCGAGGCCTACGCCGAGGGCGAGGCAAAGGCGGCAGACGAGGCCAACGCAGAGGCCGCTGCCGCCGAAACCCCGGAAGCGGCTGCTGAACCTGCTGCCCAGCCCGCCGAAGAAGCCGCTGCCCCGGCAGCACCCGCAGAGGGCGGCGAGAAGCCGGTGTGCGACCCGGAGGCGCCCAACCCGAACCCGGTGGAGGCAGGCCCCGCCGTGGCGCCCAAAGACGCGAGCGGAAAATTCGATCCCACCAAGATCGCCGAAGCCAGCGACTTTGGCGACTGGGAAGAACAGGGCTGCAAAGGATAACATATGACTAGAAAAGGGACGATGTGAACATCACATCGTCCCTTTTTTGTTATTCTCCTCTTGCCAGCTGCTGCAGCTTTTTCCGGTCCAGCACCTGCACGCTGCCCCGGAACAGCCGCACCCAGCCCTCCTGTGCAAAGTATTTCAGCATCCGGCTCACCACCTCGCGGGCAGAGCCCATATACTTTGCCATCTGGTCGTGGGTCATGCGCACCTCATCGCCGCCGGTCTTGGCCAGCTCATCGGTGAGAAAAATGGCAAGCCTGCGGTCTGCGCTCATGAACAGCACCTGCTGCATGGTCCACATGCTGTCGGAAAAGCGCTCTGCCGTCATCTGATAGGCGTAGCAGCGCACATGCACGTTCTGCTGCATCAGCCTGCGGAAGATGCCCGCGCTGATGCAGTAGGCTTCGGTGTCCTCTTCGGCGTCGATATACAGGTCGATGTTCACCGAGTCCATGACGCAGGAGGCTGACAGGATGCACACCTCCCCGCCGAACAGGCGGTAAAGAGTCACGTCCCGCCCGTCCTCCGAGAGCAGATAGGCCCGCAGCTGGCCCGAGCGCAGCAGCAGGATGCCCACACAGCTTTCCAGCGGGCTGTGCACCCTTGCCCCCTTTGCGTAGTGCACCGGCCGGGTGTAGCGGCAGAGCATCTCCTGCTCCTCCGGCGTCAGGTCGTTCCAGAAGGGAAAGCCTTTGGCAAGACAGCCACGGTGGTCGGTCGCTTTTTCCGTCATTCCATTCATCCTTTCCGCAGGGCCTTGGCGGCTTCGGTGCCAGCCTGTGCGCCCTCATACACGGCCTTTGCCACCTGCAGCAGGCCGCCGGTGCAGTCGCCCGCCGCATACAGGCCGGGTACGGTGGTCTGCATTCCGGCATCCACAACGATGCGGTTCCCGTCCACCTCTGCGCCGATTTTCCTGGCCAGTGCGGTGCTGCCCGCCACGCCCAGCGCCACGAACACGCCGCTGACAGGCAGCTGCGCTCCGCCGGACAGCTGCACGCCGGTGACAACGGTTTCGCCCAGAACAGCCTCCACGGCCTGCGGACAGACACGTACCTCTGACGGAAAGTCCGCCGTCAGCGGTGCGCCGTTGGTCAGCAGGGTGACGCTGCGCACCACCGGCAGCAGAGCCTGCACCTCGTGCAGGGCGTACTCGCCGCTGCCCAGCACCGCCACGTCCTTTCCACGGTAGAAAAAGGCATCGCAGGCGGCACAATAGCTCACACCGTGCCCTTCCAGTCCGGCAAGGCCCGGGATGCGCGGCACCGCCCGGGATGCGCCCGTGGCCAGAATGACAGCGTCCGCCGGGTAATTTTTATTCACTGTTTCTACGGTGAGTTTATCCGTATAGGTCAGGCCCACCGCTTCGGCCGTGACGAACTGCACGCCCAGACGTCTGGCGTTTTCCATGCTGCGGCGTTCCAGCTCCGCGCCGGAAACAGGCTGGGCAAAGCCGTAGTAGTTTTCAATTTTTTCGGCGCGGTCAAGGGCACCGGGGCCTTTGGTGAGCACCGTGGTGTCCACACCGGCGCGGACAGCGTACAGAGCAGCGGAAATGCCCGCCGGGCCGGAACCGACAATGATAATGCTGGGCATGGGGACCCCCCTCCTTCGGATGCATTTTTCTACAGTATACACCCTTTTTTGAAAAATTTCCGTGACCGGGTCGCAAAGCATCATTTTTTTCGGACGATCCTGCTCCGATTCGCGGTCAGCGAATCGTCCCATGCACAAACGCGCTGTCGTACAGGAATCTTCCTGCGTGGCAGCGCGCTTTTTTCTTTCTTCAGAACACCAGCTGCACCAGCAGCACATAGCACAGCGTACCGCCCGCGACACTGAGCAGAGTCTCATGCTTCCACTTGTGCAGGCCCACCGTCACCAGCAGGGCGATGGCCTCCGGAATGCCGCGGCTGCCCGCAAAGGGGGTGACGCTTTTCAGGCAGTAGACGATCAGCATTCCAAAAATGGCTGCGGGCAGCACCCGGCCCAGATACCGTACCACCTCCGGCGGCTGCTGATCCTTGGAAGAGAACACCACAAAGGGCAGAAAACGGGTGAGCATGGTGGCGGCTGTGCACACCGCAATGGTCAGGCCCATCTGAACGGCGGTCATGCGCCCACCTCCCCGGTCTCTTCTGCGGGGCTCTCGGCTTTTTCAATGGGTTTACGCAGGGCCAGCAGCAGGATCAGGATGCATCCCATGGAGGGCAGCAAAAAGCTGCCGGAGCCAAAAAACACCAGACACGCCAATGGGGCGGCAAGGCCGATCAGAGCGCTGTAGTGCTGCCGGTCCTTTTCCCACTGGTTGAGGAAGATCACCGTGAACATGGCGGTCATCACAAAGTCCACACCCTCGGTGCTGAAGGGCAGCACCGAACCCACCACCGCGCCAAGACCGGCACTGAACACCCAGTAGCACTGATCCAGCAGGGTGATGAAGAACATGAACCAGCCCCTGTCCACCCCTTCCGGCGGCTCGGCCGAGCAGGTGATGGAAAAGGTCTCGTCGCTCATGGCAAAGATCATATAAAAGCTGCGCAGGCCGTAGCCCTTGTAGCGCTCCAGCATGGCAAGGCCGTAGAACAGATGCCGCGCCTGGATCATCAGCGCCATCAAAAAGGCCGAAAGGGGCGAGAACGCGCTCAGCAGCAGGCTTGCCAGCACAAATTCCAGCGAACCGCCGTAGACCACCGTGCCCATGAGCAGGGGCATCCACACCGGCAGGCCCAGCGACTGCACATAAATGCCATAGCCCATCCCCAGCACAAAATAGCCCGCCAGCACCGGGATGGTCTGCGGTGCGGCGGCGCGCAGTGCCCGCCATACGGGGCTCTGCCGCCTTGTCAGTTGTTGTCCGGTTGCATATTCCATTGGTCTTCCCTCAAAAAAATTGCACAGGGGCCTTTGACCGCAGCCGCCGTGCTGCCGTCAAAACCCACTTATTCGATATGTAGATGTATGTATTATTATAGCAGGTTTCACGGCTTTTGCAAGAGTAGCGGCCCTGCTGCCATGGAAACCAGTTTTCCGCATGAAGGCTTCCCCTGCCGGTGCTGATCATCATGACAGTGCTCTCCCTCGCCGCACGCCTTGCAGGCTACGGCTCCGTGCTGGGCGGCCTTGTGGGCATCTTCATCATCGTGATGCTGCCCATCGGCATCCTGACCTCCTACGTGCTGTGGAAGAAGGGCAAGATCCAGGTAGTGGATAAAGAGCAGAAGTAACGATAAGCAAAAAACCTCCCGGCCAGCGACCGGGAGGTTTTTTGCTTATTCTGCGTTCTTTTTGGGTAGATCCAGTTCCGGCATCAGCTCGTCGCTCACGATGGTGAGCATCTCTTCCAGCTTTGCGCAGTCCTCGGGGGAGAAACGTTCGCGGGCGCGCTCCACTACGGTGTGCAGGTAGGAATAGCTGATGTTGTAGTAATCGATATACTTCTGGGTGGGACGCAGGTTGTATTCGCGCCGGTCGGTGGTGGACTGGATCTTTTCCACATAGCCTTTTTTCACCAGACTGCCGATCTTATACGCCGCATTGGGGGTGGAGATCTGCATCATGCGGGAGAACTCCGCAATGGTGGGCTCGCCCATGGCCATGATGCCCTCCATGCAGAAGGATTCCACCGTGGTCAGGGTGGCTTCCCGGGTGGCAAAGCGCTGAAAAACGTTCTGGTAAAAGTGCAGCTTGAATTTGGTATATACGTCCTGAAATGCCTGTTCCAGCATGGGTCGTGCGCCTCCGATGGTTCATTTTCTTTCAGTATACCACATTTTGCACGCAGCGCAAAGGGAAATCACGGAGAAGCTGAACAGCCTTTTCAGACCTGCTTCGTCTTTTTGGTGCGCAGGCGGATCACGTTCAGCACCGCCAGCTCCACCGCAATGGCAACAGCCAGCAGGATCAGCGAGGTGAACAGGCTGCCGTTGGCACCCAGAAAAGCCTGTGCAATGCCCGTGATGACATAGCACACTGCCGCGCAGGAAGCCGCCGTAATGGCGTAGGGCAGCTGGGTGGACACATGGTTCACATGGCTGCAGTGGGCACCGGCGGAGGCCATGATGGTGGTGTCCGAGATGGGGGAGCAGTGGTCGCCGCAGACGGCACCGGACAGGCAGGCCGCAATGGAAATGACCAGCATCTCACCCTCCGGGAAGGCATGGCACACAATGGGGATGAGGATGGAGAAGGTACCCCAGGAGGTGCCGGTGGCAAAGGCAAGGAACACTGCCACAAGGAAGATGATGACCGGCAGCATGTACTGCAGGGCAGAGGCGGAACCGTTCAGCAGGTTTGCAACATAGTACTTTGCACCCAGCAGGCCGGTCATGCCGGACAGGGTCCATGCGAGGGAGAGGATCAGCATAGGGCTGACCATGGCCTTGAAGCCCTCGGGGATGCAGGCGGCAAAGTCCTGAAAGGTCATCACGCTGCGCACGCGGTAGAACACAAAGGTGAACAGCAGGGCGATGCTGCTGCCCAGCACAAGGCCGGCAGAAGCGTTGCAGTCCGCAAAGGCGGTAACGAAGTCCACGCCCTCAAAGAAGCCGCCGGTGTAGATCATGCCAAAGATGCAGGCTGCGATCAGCACCAGCACCGGGGCGATCAGGTCCGCCACATGGCCGCGGGTGTCGGTGCCGTCATCCACATCGTTGCCGTAGGGACGGTCCTCGGTGGTGAACAGGTCACCGTTTTTCGCGTTGTCCTCGTTGAGCTTCATGGAGCCGAAGTCCGTGCCGGTGAAGATGAGGAACAGGCTCATCACAATGGTGAGCAGGGCATAGTAGTTATAAGGAATGGTACGCAGGAACATGGTAAAGCCGTTGATGCCGGAGCCTTCGGGCACGCTGGAAGTGACCGCAGCCGCCCAGCTGGACACGGGTGCAATGATGCACACCGGGGCCGCAGTGGCGTCGATCAGGTAGGCCAGCTTTGCGCGGGACACCTTCTGCCGGTCGGTGACCGGGCGCATGACAGAGCCCACGGTCAGGCAGTTGAAGTAGTCGTCCACAAAGATCATCACACCCAGCAGCAGGGTGGAAAACTGCGCACCGGCCCGGGAGTGGATGTGGGTGGAGGCCCAGCGGCCGAAAGCTGCCGAGCCGCCGGCCTTGTTCATCAGGGCCACCAGAATGCCCAGCATCACCAGAAAGATCAGGATGCCCACGTTGCTGCTGTCCGAGAGCTTAGCGACCATACCGCCGTCTTCGTTGAAGAACAGGGTGTTGATGGCCAGTTCCAGATTGCCGTTGGCGTACAGCAGTGCACCGGACGCGATGCCCACCAGCAGGGAGGTGTACACCTCCTTGGTGTTCAGCGCCAGCACAATGGCGATCACCGGCGGCAGCAGCGAAAAGATGGTGCTGTATACCGCACAGGTATAGGTGGACGGGTCCGCGATCTTGCCGGGCGTTGCCGCTGTGCACCACAGCAGCAGGGCAAACACCAGCAGAGCTGCGAACCATGAAAGGTTCTTGTTTTTCATAACGGATTCCTCTTTTTTCAAATTTCCGGGGATGCATACCCCTCTTTGCGCAGGAGAAACTATCCCCATCGAATGCAAAGGGAGGTGTGCGCCGCGCCGGATTATAAAGCGATGTATTTTGAGCTGTTCCGGGCCAGCGTGCAGGCCGCACAGCTTTTGCAGGCCGCGCAGCAGCAGGCCGAAAAACAGCTGCTGGAAGCAGACTTGCCGCCGATCCGATTGGATGAGAAGGAGGACGAGAAGTAAGCCGGCTCCTTCCGTCACGGCGTTGCCGTGCCAGCTTCTTCAGCGAGGACGGAAGGAGTTTTAGCCCTTCTTTGCCTCTGCCTTGGCGGCGAACTTTGCGTCGTTCACCACAAAGCGCTCGTGGGTACCGCCGCCCACAGGGCCTTTTTCGTCGTGCAGAGCCACCTTGAAGGTGAGCTTGCGGCCTTCTACTGCCACCAGCTCGCTCTCGCAGGTCACGGTCATGCCCACGGGGGTGGGGGCGGTGTGCTCCAGCTCGAGCTTGGTGCCCACCGAGCCATTGCCTTCGCCCAGTGCGTCGGCCACGCTCATCCAGCAGGTCTTTTCAGCCAGCGCCACCAGTGCCGGGGTGGCAAACACCTCCAGCGTGCCGCTGCCCATGGTCTTTGCGGTATTGGCTGCGGTGACGAGCACGCTCTGTGCCCCGCGGATACCGGTTTCCAATGTCATATACTTTCCTCTCCTTTTGCGCGCCGTATGGCGCATTTTATTTTTGAACACCTTTATAAGATACCACATTTTGCACCAGAACGCACCCTGTTTTGCGCTTTTTTGTAAATTTCTCTTTTTCTTTTTGCGCAAACGGGCTGTTATGCAGCGGAAAGGGCGGCGTCCCGGCACGGGGGAAGTCTTTCCTCAAAGGGAGATGCCTTGGCAAAAAGATGTAGTTTGCGGGGACTGCCAAAGGCTCTCCCTTTGGGAGAGCTGGCAAGCCCGACAGGGATTGACTGAGAGGGCGAGGATGCTGACCGTGGGGGTGCAAAGCCTCCAATCTGCACCCTTCTTGCGATTCAAAAACGCAAATTTCCTGCGTTTTAAGGCAGATTTCATCAATTCAGCGCAGATGTCCAAAATCTTTGAAAAAAGCCTTGACAAGGGGCATTCCGCGTGCTACTATGAACACATGAACAGACGTTCATATGAATCTGCTGCGAAAGGAGCTGTCAACATGCCTGAGACAAAAGACCCTGCGCCCGCCCTGCAGCCGGAAGGCCCGGATATGCCGGACGACGAGGTGCTGTACGAGCTGGCCGACCTGTTCCGGGTGTTCGGCGACTCCACCCGCATCAAGATCCTGTATGCACTGCACGACAACGAGCTGTGCGTGCAGGACATTGCAAATGCGGTGGCGCTGAGCCAGTCGGCGGTGAGCCATCAGCTGCGGGTGCTCAAGGATTCCAAGCTCGTGCGGTTCCGGCGCGAGGGCAAAACCGTTTACTACGCACTGGACGATGACCATGTGCGCAGCATCCTCTCCATGGGGATGGATCATATCGAAGAGTGATTCCAAGAAAGGCTGGTATTGACGATGAAGAAGAGCTACAAGATCGAAGTGGACTGCGCAAACTGCGCACAGAAGATGGAGGACGCTGCCAACAAGGTCGCAGGCGTGGCAAGTGCGACCGTCAGCTTCATGACCCAGAAGATGAAGGTGGAGTTTGCCGAGGGCGCAGACCCCCACGACACCATGGTGAACGTTCTGGCCGCCTGCAAGAAGGTGGAGGACGACTGCGAGATCTTTGACATCTAAGTGCATTTTCTCCCTTCAAAATGCCCCGCTCCCCTTCGGGGGAGTTTTTTATAGGGAATGTTTTTCGTGTTGAAAAAACAGACCGTTTTCAACAGTTTCCACCCAGTTTTCAACATCTTTTGCGGAAAGCTTGCAAAAGAAACGTGGAAAAGTGCTTTTCCGGCAGAAAAACTGCGTGGAAAACCCGGGTAAAACCGTGGAATATCCATTTTTATGGGGAAAAATTGTTGAAAAGTCCCCGCCTGCCGCAGCGCAATGCGGCCCATGATCCCCCAAAAAAGGAGAGCTTTACTATGAATAAAAAGCAGAAAAAGAACCTGCAGCGCATCATCGCTGCGGTGGTTCTGGTGCTCATCCTCAAGCTGCTGCCCCAGTTCCCCACACCGGTGGAGCTGGCGCTGTACTGCATCCCGTACCTCGTGGTGGGCTGGGACGTGCTGCGCAAGGCACTGCTTGGCATCAAGAACCGCCAGCCCTTTGACGAATGCTTCCTGATGGCCGTTGCCACCGTGGGTGCGTTTGCGCTGGGCGACTACATGGAGGGCTGCGCCGTCATCATCTTCTACCAGATCGGCGAGCTGTTCCAGAGCGTGGCCGTGGGCAAGAGCCGGCAGAGCATTTCCAGCTTAATGGACATCCGCCCGGACTACGCCAACATTGAGGGCGAGGACGGAAAACTGGAGCAGGTGGACCCGGACGATGTGGAGATCGGCACCGTGATCGTGGTGCAGCCCGGTGAGCGCGTGCCCATCGACGGCGTGATCGTGGAGGGTGCTTCTGCCCTGAACACCGCCGCCCTGACCGGCGAGAGCCTGCCCCGCGACGTGCAGACCGGTGACGAGGTCATCAGCGGCTGCGTGAACATGACCGGCCTGCTGAAGGTGAAAACCACCAAGGAATTCGGCGAATCCACCGTTTCCAAAATTCTGGACCTTGTGGAAAATTCCAGCATGAAGAAGGCCCGCGCCGAGAACTTCATCACCCGGTTTGCCCGCGTGTACACCCCCGCCGTGTGCTACAGCGCACTGGCTCTGGCCTTTATCCCGCCGGTGGTGCTGCTGCTCATGGGCCAGCCCGCCCGCTTTGGCGACTGGGTCTACCGTGCATTGACCTTCCTTGTCATCAGCTGCCCCTGCGCACTGGTCATCAGCATCCCCCTGAGCTTCTTTGGCGGCATCGGCGGTGCATCTGCCTGCGGCATTCTGGTCAAGGGTTCCACCTATCTGGAAGAGCTGGCCCGCACCGGCATCGTTGTGTTCGACAAGACCGGCACCCTGACCCAGGGCACCTTTAAGGTGACCGGCATCCACCCCGCAGAGGGCACCACGGAGCAGCAGCTGCTGGAAGCTGCCGCACTGGCCGAGAGCTGGTCCAAGCACCCCATCTCCCTGAGCATCAAGACCGCTTACGGCAGGGAGATTGATCCGAACCGCGTCACCGACGTGCAGGAGCTGGGCGGCCACGGCGTCACCGCAAAGGTGGACGGCAGGACCGTTGCTGCCGGCAACGCCCGCCTGATGGAAAAGCTGGGCCTGAACGTCCCCGCCGTCAGCGAGACGGGCACCCTTGTACATGTTGCCATTGAGGGCAGGTACGCGGGCTATCTGCTGATCGCCGATGTGGTAAAGCCCCACAGCGCACAGGCCATCCGGGGCCTGAAGGACGCCGGTGTGCGCAAGACCGTCATGCTGACCGGCGACGCCGAGCCCGTAGCAAAGGCCGTTTCCGCAGAGCTGGGTCTGGATGAATATCATGCAGGCCTGCTGCCGGGCGACAAGGTAGACCAGATCGAAACGCTGCTCGCCGCAAAGCGGCCCAAAGAGAACCTCGCCTTTGTGGGCGACGGCATCAACGATGCCCCCGTTCTGTCCCGTGCCGATGTGGGCATCGCCATGGGTGCGCTGGGCTCCGATGCCGCCATTGAGGCCGCAGACGTGGTGCTGATGGACGACGACCCGGCCAAGATCGCGCTGGCCATGCGCATTGCCCGCCGCACCCTGCGCATCGTGTATCAGAACATCGTGTTTGCACTGGCCATCAAGTTTGCCTGCCTTGTGCTGGGCGCGGTCGGCATGGCCAGCATGTGGACCGCCATCTTTGCCGATGTGGGCGTGATGGTGCTGGCCGTGCTCAACGCCACCCGTGCCCTGTACACCAGGGACCTTGCCCGGAAAAACGAACTGTAAGGCCCGTCCTGTTTCATAGCGGATCTGCCGTGCATCCTACAAAGGATCCACGGCATTTTTTATCCGGCGCACAGCGGCCCCATCCGGTCTTCCGCAGCGGCTGCATGATGGCTGCGCGCGCTGCGCTGTGAGAGACGCAGGATGCCGGCTTTCATGCACCAAAATCCCGCTCCATGGCTGGAACTTCCGCATTCCAATTTCTTCCGGAAATGATTGCTCTTTCGCCGAGAACGTGGTAAAATGAAAATCTAACACTCAAAAAATGCACATTTTTATCAGGGTGTATCTGAAACATCAAAAATTCAGTCTATTTCTACATAAAGGGGCCGTTTGGGGCAACGTTTTCGGAAGAGCAGGTGTTTTGTGCTCGGTTGGAAGCGTTTTCGTAAGCAGAGTGCACCGAATGGATATGGGCAAAAAGGCCGTTCCGGCAGTGTGCACTGCTTATGAAAACGGTTCTCCGTTCAAAACAAGAGGAAGGATGGAAATATGAAGCTGTTTTCCTACCTGTCTGTGGCGGTGCTGCTTCTAAGCAGCATCGCACTTGCAGCGTACTCCCCGGATCTGCTCTCAGCGCTGATCGTTGGTCTTATGTGCATCATTGCACTGGCCGGGTGCATCCATGGCCTTTTGCCGACCATCTCCATTACGGGCGGCCTGCTGAACGGCCAAAAAAGCATCCGCAAGGCGTCTGAGACCGAAGGCAGCTCCGCATGGGTCGCGGCCCTGCAGATCGAACGCTTTTTTCAGCAGAAGACGCTGGACGGACTGTTTGAGGATTATCGTGAAAAAGTGCAGCATCAGCGTGAGACCGGGCAGATCGTCAGCGATCTTGACGAAGTGCTCAACGAGGACGTGCTGGCGCTGCACACATGGAAAGGCGTCATCGCGCAGCTGCCCGGCACCCTGACCGGTCTGGGCATCCTTGGCACCTTCGTGGGCCTGCTGCTGGGTCTGCGGGGCATCAGCTTCGTCACGGTGGAAGCAGCGCTGGGCAGCGTGCAGTCCATTCTGGCCGGCATCAACACGGCATTCTATACCTCTATTGCAGGCGTGATCCTGTCGATCCTCTTCAACATCACAAACAATGTCCTGCGCACTATCATGAATCGTGAGACCGGGCTGTTTCTGGAAGAATTCCACAAGTCGGTCATTCCCACCACCGACGAGCAGGCGCGCTACAGCAGCCGCCGCGAAGTGCGGCAGATCCTGGAACTGCTGGAGCGCCTGCCCAGAAATGCGGGCAACGGCGTTCTGAGCCGCGAGACAGTGCAAAGTGCAGGCCTCAACGAGCGCGTACTGATGCCGCAGATCCTGGACGGCCTGCGCAAGAACGAGTTCACCTTCTTCCTGCAGCCCCGATATGATCTGAACACCCGCAGGGTGGTCGGTGCCGAAGCACTGGTGCGCTGGAACCACCCGGTGCTGGGCGTGATCTCGCCCGCCGTGTTCATCCCGGTGCTGGAAAATAATGGTTACATCACCAAGCTGGACCAGTACATCTGGGAGGAAGTATGCAAGACCATCCGCGTATGGATCGATGCGGGAGTCCGCCCGGTTCCCATCGCGGTCAATGTTACAAAGACGGATATTCTGGCCATCGATGTGGCGGAGTTTTTCTCCGAAATGCTCAAAAAGTACCGTATCCCGCCAAAATATCTGAACATCGATATTGCAAAGTCTGCCTATCTGGAGACCCATGGTGCGCTGAGCGATACGGAAGCACAGCTGCAGCAGATGGGCTTCCGGGTGATATTGGACGGCTTTGACGGCGACTATGTGGAACTGAGCGCACTGGGCGGCTTTGGCACCGACCTGCTCAAGCTGGATCTGCGCAGCGCCGCGCTGCAGAATAAGACCGATGTGCTGCCCGGTATTTTTGCACAGGCCCGCACGCTCCGGCTGAACCTGCTGGCCGAGGGCATTGAAAGCACCGAGCAGCTGAACGTGCTGCGCAAAGCCGGCTGCACCGAAGGGCAGGGATACCTCTTCTCCCGTCCGCTGTCGGTGGATGAATTTGTCAGGATCCTGAAAGTGGGGCACTCCGGATGAAAACGAGAAAACGCAGACAGGATCCGGATGCAGAATACAATTTCTGGCAGCCGGCAACCGATATGATGAGCGCCCTTGTGTATGTGCTGCTTCTGATCATTGCACTGCTGGGCCTTTATCTTCTGAGCGATTACACCGGCCTCGAAGAGCCCTCCTCTTCCAGTGAGGAGGCCGCGTCCAGCGGCTGGCATGACGATGACTACGACGGCTGGCACGATGGCGGTGCCGATGATGACCCCGGCGACGGCGATGGACGATACGATCAGCAGATCATCCAGACCGGCGGCGGTGGCGGCGGCTACGACGAGGACGGCGTTAAGGCCGCCGTGTTTGCCGAGCTGATCGATGAAGAGACCGAGCGGCGCATTCAGGAATCCGGTGTGCGCTTTGAGCTGTACCGCACGGATACGGCCCATCTGATAAACGGCAGCCTGCAGACCCTGAATACCTATTACCCGGAAAAGATCAGCTACCGGGAGTATGAGACCACCGGGGAAGGCACCTTCTATCTGCCGGAAAAGATCTGGCAGGGCAGCTACTACTTCCGTCAGCTCAGTGAGCCGGAAGGATACGATGCGGCAGCGGACACCTACTACGATGTGGACCGCATGTACGACTGGCCGGAGCCCTATATCGTGCAGATCCGGGTGGCTCCCTGCAAAAACATCATCCGGCTGCAGATGAACGACGCCGAAACCCAGCAGCCTGTAGGCGGCGGCACCTTCCGGGTGATCGCAGCCGAAGATATCATCACAAAGGATGGCACGGTGCGCTATACGCAGGGCCAGCAGGTGGATACCATCACCTGTGACGAAACCGGCTACGGCGAAAGCGTGGAATTGTATCTTGGCAAGTACACGGTGCAGCAGCAGTCGTCCCCCAACTACTACACCACCATGCAGCAGGATCTGGATGCAGAAGTGGAAAAGAAAAACGGCAGCGACCCGGAGCTGCACAAGATCGATACCGAAAAGACAAAGATCATTCTGAACGTCACGGACGAGCTTACTTCCTCCGCTCTGGAGGGTGCAGTCTTTACGGTGGCCAACCGGCGCACCGGCACCACCCAGACGGTGGCGACCGATGGGGCGGGCCAGATCCGTCTGACCGATCTGGATAAGAGCACGACCTATCTTATCCGCGAACAGCAGGCACCGGGAAACTACCGTCCGGATGACACGGATCACACGGTGATCGTCGCTGCGGACGGCCGCATTGACGGTGCAGGCAGCACAACGCTGGACATCACCAACCGGCTCCTGCGGGTATCCATCTCTGCCGTGGATACGGTGCTGCGCAGCAATACGGAGGGCGAACAGCTTTCCCTGTACAACGAGCAGGATCAGCTGATCCGGAGCTGGACGTCCAGCGATTCCGGCCAGCTGTTCACCGATCTGACCGAGGGCAGCTACTATGTGGTACGCGGCAAGGCAGATTCTGCAAATGCCCGGAAATATCCCTTCACTGTACAGGATACGGCAAGTACGCAGAACTGGACCGTGCCGGTGTTTACGCTGCGCAGTGCGGTGGCTCTGGCCGTTCTGGCTGTGGTCGCCGCCGGTGCGGTCTGGCTGCTGGTGTTCCTGTGGGGCATCCTTGCACGCCGCCGCAAGGCGCGGAAAGCTGCTGCAGCTCAGGACGAGACCCTCGACCAGAGCGAAAATAAATCGTAAAGGTGGTGAGAAACAATGGACAATGACGAGATCCGCATCAGCGACCTGCTGTACACCGTCTTCAAACACCGGAAGACGATCCTTGTGCTGGGCCTGCTGGGCTTTTTCTGCGGATTCGTGTTCAGCGGCGTCTCCTTTCTGCGGAACAGCCGTACCAACTACGCGGTCAATTGTTCCGTTGCGATCACCTCCCAACCCTCTGCAGACGGCGTTGTATACAATAATTCTGATTATCTGAGTTCAAACACCTTTTATCAGACACTGGATATGATGGACGCCGCGACCTTTGTGATGAAGAGCGAGCGCACATTGCAGACTGCCATTGATCATTCGGGCCTTGTATCGGTCACAACACAGGACGTGTCTCAGAATCTGCAGGTGAGCCGATACAATGAAACGCAGGTGCTGCTGCTTACCTTGACCTGGAACAATGCCGAGGCCGGTGTCCAGCTGATGAATGCGCTGGTGGATGCCATCAAGGAGATCCTGCCGGAAACGCTGATGATGGGCTCTGTGGCCATGATCGATGCTCCGGAAGCAGCTTCTACAACGGGCGGCGGTGCCGGCCAATACGTCCGCCTGTGGGTGATCTTCTGTGTGCTGGGTCTGGCCGCCGGTGCGGGTCTGGCGGTGCTGGAGTTTTTCCTGCGGCCCACCCTGCTGAATGTGAAGGACGTGGAGGACGTCCTGAAGCTCGAAACCTTAGGCAGCATCCCCAAGGATAACAGCTACTTCCAGAAGAACATGCAGCTGTTGAGCGAAACGCACCGTGCAGATGCCGATGCCGTGCAGAACTTTGCTTCGGCCGCGCATATCCTGATCAATCGGTTCGGCACCACGGCAGAGCCGCACTGGTTCTATGTGACTTCGGCTGAGAATGGAGAAGGCAAGAGTACGGTGGCGGCCAATCTGGCCCTGCAGCTGTCCGATATGGAAAAGCGCACCCTGCTGCTGGATCTGAACACCCGTGCTCCCCGCCTGGGCGGAATGTTTTTGCAGGATCTGCCGTACAGCCGGACGCTGAATGCCCTGTACAAAGGCGAATCTGCCGAGCCGGAAGCGGTTATTTCGCTGACCGGCTATCTGGACCTTCTGCCGATGGTGCTGGAACCCGATGCGGTGCCGCTGGATGCCGCCCTGTTCGACTTTTTGAAACCGATCATGGAGCCCTACGAGTATGTCATCATTGATGCTTCCTCGGTGGGACGTTCCTCGGATGTGCTGCGCCTGAACAAGCTGGCAGACCATGCGCTGTTCGTTGTGCGTCACGACGCCACCCCGCTGCCTGTCATACAGGATGCCATTGAAAAGCTGAACAAGTCCGGTGTGCAGCTGCTGGGCTGTGTGGTCAATGAAGTGCAGTCGCTGGAAATCTTTCCGCTCCATCCGGAGCACGTCACATCTCCCATCCGGAAGAAAAAGAAGAAACCGGAGAATGCCGACAGCCCGCTGCCGGAGGACCTGCTCCGTCCGGCAGATTCCGCGCTGGAGCCGACATGGAAACCGGCAGGAGATGGCCGAAACGTGATGGACGAACTGACCGATGATCTGCAGCGCAGCCAGAATACCCGGAGCGATGATGAGATCATGTGGGAGCTGCTCCGCATGGGAAAAGACGGCAGCTGGAAGCGGCCAGAGCGGAAACCGGCGGCGGACAGCAGCGCTGCCCAGCAACCACAGTCTGTTCCGGATGCACCGCCTGCTTCGGGGTCAGCTCCGGCCCCCCAGCCTGTGCCGGAAACGCCGCCTGCACCCGCACCGGCAAAGAAGCCGAAACCCGTACAGCCGGAGCCCGAAGCGGAGTCCAAGGCCGGTCTGCTCCCCTGGACCGAGCCGGAACCCGAACCAAAGCCAGAGAAGAAGCGCAGCCGGGCACCGAAGCCGGCTGCAGCGCCCAAGCACGGCAAAGCATCCAGCCGCAGCGGACTGGGGCTCTGGGGCAAAAAACCGAAGCACTGAGAACCGAAAAGAGACAAAAAGCCCACAGGTCAGATGGAATTCCGGCCTGTGGGCTTTTGCAATATTCGTGCAGGTTCTGTTCCGGTTTAGCGGCAGACCGGGTCTGCGGCATCGTAAAGGGCCTGCGCCATACGGCTGGCATCCTCCGGGGGCATCAGATCCTGCACCACGTTGCGGACGGCAGTGCCTACTGCAAATTCGTATTTCGGGATGGAGAACCGCTCCGGGGTCTGGTTTATCACCCCGCGCTGTCCCAATCCAAAGCTCTTTTTGGAAGTGTTCATCCACGGGAAGATGCTGTAGTTCTGGAAATCCTCATAGGCATCCACAATGGGGGAGGTGCCGCCCAGACGAACCAGCAGGGAAGCCACATCCGCAGAGTAGTACCAGTGGAAGAACTGCTTGCAGGCTTCCGCTTTTTGGCTGTATCGGGAGATGCCCACGATGCCGCCGCCCAGCAGAGGCTTGCATCCCGGAAGGATGGCCGCGCCCACCCGACCGACGACTACCGAATTTCCGGAGTTGATCAGTTCGGCTGCATAGTTGGAGTAGATGACGGTCATGGCGGTCTTTCCCTCCGCAAATTTCTGGATGCTGTCGCCCCACCAGTTCTGCTTGCAGGAGAACTTTTCCAGTGCATGGTACTGGCGCATGGCCGCCTGCATTTCGGGGCAGTCCAGCCGGAGGGTCTCCGGCGTGGAGCCGAAGCGGTCGATGCGGGAAAGGTAGAAGGGCAGAAAATCGCTTGCCGCAACGGAGGCAGAGCCGCAGGTCATGGTGGTGCCGTACTCGGTGGGGGAGTCCGGGTTGCAGCTGCGGGTGAAGAACTCCGCAGCGTGGAGATACTGCTCGTAGGTGGTGGGCACCACAAGATTTTCGTGGAAACGCTCGTAGTAGGCGCGGCACAGCTTGGCGTCGTGGAACAGGTCGGTGCGGTACAAAAAGATCTGCACGCTGGGGTCAAGGGGAAGGGCATAGACCCGGCCGTTCAGCATCGAGTAGCTGTCGTAGCCGTTTTTGATCAGCCGGGGGGACAGTCCCTCCGGGGAGATGGAAAGCTCGTCCAGCGGACGATAAATGCTTTGCCCGATGTCTCCGAACTGCGCCACGTCAATACGGATCATATCATAGGTGAAATGCGGCCCTATGAGGTTCAGCTGTGCCAGCAGGTCATCGTAGGGGACACCGATCAGCTTGATCCGGATGCCGCTGCGGTGCTCAAATTCCGGCAGCAGCTTGCGGAGTGCCTGGGTGGAAGGGTTTTCCAGCGTGAGCATGGTCAGCTGGGTGTCCGGCATCCGCTGCAGCCCGGGGAAGGAATCGGCAAAGCCCTTGGGCGCATGCTTATGATGATCTGGATCGGTTTGATGCTTTTGATTTGTGCCGGATTCTCCGCTTATGCGGGGGCATCCCAGTTGGAACAGGCAAAACAGCGTGCAAAGTGTTCTCTGGACGCTTTCACGGAACGAAGAAACGGGGTAAGCTGCATCTGTCTGGCGATCCTGTTCGTGATCCTTGGAATCGGCATCAACCTGTGACAGTGCATTTTTCCCGTCCCTGTTTGCTTCTTCCAAAGCCTGTCTGATGGATTTGTTATGGCTCCCCATCGCTGCAGCAGTCCACAGGCGGTTTTGAAAGATAAATCTCCTTCATTTTCATTTTCTGCTTAACGGCAGCAACAAGAGCGGGGCCTTGCAAAAGGCTCCGCTCTTGTTGCTTCGGCATAGCATTCCTGCAATCATCACGCTTCCGTGATGGCTACACCCTCCTACGATGCAGGCAAGGGTTTGGGATTTCCCAACAAGCCCTGCTTGCTGCGAATGCGAACGCCTTTTTGAATTGCAAAATGATTTTTCAGTTGCTATACTGGGCTTATCAAAGTTTTTTCGGGAGGATGCCGCAATGACCGCACAGACAATGCAAATCGGAAACAGGCCTTGCCGCATTTACGGCGAAGCTCATGCAGAATACCTGCTGCTCCAAATGACCGGCGAACACGAGCTGCAAAGCATGGAAAACGAGGTTGCCACTATTGCACAGAGTGCGCACCACTTTCTGTTTGCGGCCATCCCGGTGGAGAGCTGGAACGATGCACTTTCTCCGTGGGAAGCCCCTGCCGTGTGGGGGAAGCAGGGTTTCGGTGGCAATGCTGCGGACACCCTGCGCTTTCTGACAGAACAGGTCATCCCCACGCTGAAACAACAGTTTGAACTCTCGGAGAACGTCAAAATCATTCTGGGCGGCTACTCGCTGGCGGGATTGTTTTCGCTGTGGGCATCCACCCAGACCGATTTGTTCTACGGTGTCGCCGCTGCATCTCCCTCGGTGTGGTTCCCGGGCTGGATGGAGTTTGAACAGCGGCACCCGATACAGGTACAGCACATTTATCTGAGCCTTGGCGACAAGGAAGAACGCACGAAAAACACCGTCATGGCTGCGGTGGGGGATAATATCCGCACCCTGCACAG
>CEAE01031003.1_pt1 | contig 30809 bp, 25 predicted proteins | sample 554951 | NCBI WGS metagenome assembly CEAE01 (sample SAMEA3182076, study PRJEB8094) | gut metagenome | biome: human; feature: gut; material: Stool; isolation source: human stools | place: Canada | collected 2012-03-28
TCGCGCTCGGCGGGGGTCATCGACGAGATGATCGCCTCGGTCTGCTTGAAGACGTCGTCCGGAATGTCCACGTTCTTGAGCATCTTGCCCATGCCGGGAAGCATCGACGCAAGGTCCTTCAGGTTGCCCATCTTCTTGATCTGCTGTATCTGGCCGATGAAGTCGTTGAAATTGAACTGGTTCTTGACCAGCTTCTTTTTCAGCTTGCGGGCCTCCTCCTCGTCGAACTGCTCCTGCGCGCGCTCCACGAGCGACACCACGTCGCCCATGCCCAGAATACGGTCGGCCATACGTTCGGGGTGGAAGACCTGCAGGGCGTCCATCTTCTCGCCGCTCGAAATGAATTTCAGCGGTTTGTTCACGACCGAACGGATCGAGATCGCGGCGCCGCCGCGGGTGTCGCCGTCGAGCTTGGTGAGCACCACGCCGTCGAAGTCGAGCCGGTCGTTGAACTCCCGTGCCGTGTTCACGGCGTCCTGACCCGTCATGGCGTCCACGACGAAGAGCGTTTCCGAGGGTTTCACGGCGGTTTTGATGGCCGTGATCTCCTGCATCATGGCCTCGTCTACGGCCAGACGTCCGGCGGTATCGACGATCACGACGTTGAACGCGTGCTGGCGTGCGTATTTTATGGCGTTTTCGGCGATCTGCACCGGGTCTTTGCTGCCCTCTTCGGTATATACCTCGACGCCGATCTGCCCTCCGAGCACCTTCAGCTGGTCGATGGCTGCCGGACGGTAAACGTCGCCGGCGACCAGCAGCACCTGCCGGCCTTTCTTGCTCTTGATGAACAAAGCCAGCTTGCCTGAGAAAGTGGTTTTACCCGAACCCTGAAGACCCGCGATCAGAATCACGGCGGGATTGCCCTCCAGCCGGATGTCCGTCGCCGTGCCGCCCATCAACAGGGCCAGCTCGTCGCGTACGATCTTGGTCATCATCTGTCCGGGCTTCACCGCCTTCAATACGTCCTGCCCCAGCGCCTTCTGCTTCACCTCGTCGGTGAACGACTTGGCTACCTTGTAGTTGACGTCGGCGTCGATCAGCGCACGTCGAATCTCCTTGAGGGTTTCGGCGATGTTGATCTCCGTGATGCGGCCCTCGCCTTTGAGGATTTTGAACGACCGTTCGAGTTTATCCGTTAAATTTTCAAACATAGGTCTGCGAAATTTTGCCCACAAAGATAACGAATAATTCACAAAGAGCAAGGGCCGCGGCAATTTTCGGCGCCGCTGCCGCCGCCGACCGCACTTTTCGGCGTAAATGTTTGGCAGTCCGGCCTATTGTGCTACCTTTGTGACCGAAGCAAACTGTGCATTATGAAAAAAACAGCTTTTGCGGTACTCCTCGCGCTTCTGTGTTGCGTCAGCGGGGCGGCCCAGACTCCCGACGAATGGCAGCCCCCGAAGGGCCTGCCCTACGGCAACGAAATCGGCATCCGCTACGGCGCCCAGATCCAGCTCGGCAACGGCGGCCGGCTTTCGCCCGACCGGCTTTCGCCCGACCTGCAGGCGTTCAGCATCGACTATGCCCGCTACAACTACTACAACATCGGCTTCCGCACGGGTCTGAACGTCTTTCTGGACTCCGACGTCTTCGACTACTATTCCATCCCGATGCAGTTTACATGGCGGACGGGACGTATGGTGTCGGCATGGCGCAGAAGCAGGGACGAAGGCTATCCGAACAACGACCCTTATGGCAACGATTATTACGGGGAGAGCGAACCCGACTGGGGCAGTGCGTTCCTCACCACGCTGTTCTCGATTCTCCCCTCGGCGTTCGAAGTGCATACGGGTTTCACACCGGGCATGATGTTCGGGCCGCTGAGCCTTCCGCCCTATGACGGGGGATTTCTCGTCAGACACCGCTTCAGCTGTACTTTCGATGTCGGCGCGCGGCTGATTATTCCCATCTGGCGGTTCAATCTCTACGGAGATTTCACCTACCATTGTTATATTACGGATAATTTCGGATTCCGATACGGAGACTTCCGTCCGACCCGCTCCTATATGGGCGTCGGCGTCGGCCTGTCGTTCAACTTCTGACCGGATTGCCGGGTCGCCGCAATCCGGTTGCCCAGCCGTCGCAGCCCGGTTGCCCCAGCCAGTCGCTTACCGCAGCAGTCCGGCTTCGTACCACTAAAAATACAAGTCCCCCTTTTCAAAGGGGAATTTCGGGGGATTGTCAGTATGAAGGCCGCTTTGCGGCCGGACAGATCGTAATTTATCCGGAAGGGTTACCTGAGCAGTCCGGCTTCGTAATAAATTACGATCTGTTCGATCATCCGGTCTTCGTTCTGCTTGTCGTATTCCGACTTGAGGTTCTGTCCGAAGATGCGCGACACGCCCTGCCAGAATCCCGCCACGAAGCCGCCCCGGAACTCCTTCAGCACCTCGTAGGCGGTGTATTCCGTTTCGCGGTCGATCAGTTTCAGCAACACTTTGCCCTGCGTGCGGGTCATGTGCTTCAGCACCGGCGTATACTCCTCCTTGATTTGGTTGTAAACCTGTCTGATATAGGCTTTCTGCGCCTTCTTCGTCGGCAGGCGGCACAACTCCTCCTCCATGGCCGCCATCTTGGCTTTGGCGATCCGGGCGATGGGGTAGACCTTCTTCACGGCATCGACCAGCTTGCGGTAGCGGCGCAGGTCCACCGGGCGGCTAAATACGTAAACCGGAAGAATGTGCACCAGCGGCACGGAGTCGCCCTTTTCCACGCACCACTCCTGATGCCAGAAGCCGCGGCCTCCCTGCGCCTGCGCTCCGGGGAGTGCGGCGGCCAGCGTTATCAGAAGCAGAAGCCACTTTTTCATGTCCGTAAAAAATTGTTACCTTTGCGAAGGTAATTATTTATCGGTTAAACGTCATACGCCAGAACGATATTATGCTCGAAAAAGGATTGTCGGCCCAGAGCCGCACTACGGTAACGAACGAAAATACGGCCGCCGCGATGGGATCGGGCGACCTGCCCGTATTCGCCACGCCTTCGATGGTGGCGCTGATGGAAAACGCCGCCATGACAGCCGCGGCGGCCGCATTGCCTGCCGGCTCGACGACCGTGGGCGCGGAGATGAACGTCACCCATATCAAACCTTCGGGGCTGGGCGCCGAAATCACCGCGACGGCCGTGCTGACCGAAGTCGAGGGACGCAAGCTGACTTTCAACGTCGGCGCGCGCGACGCCGGGGGGATGATCGGCGAGGGCGTGCATATCCGCTATGTCGTGGACTGCGAGAAGTTCATGGCCAAACTGGGCTGACCGTGGACCGACCAAGTGCCGAACCTCGGCGCCGCAGCCGCTTCCGTCTGTGGTGCGGACGTCTCTGGTACACCTGCCTGCGTTACGGGTTGTGGTACTTCGGCGGCCTGCGTTTCGCCCGTAAATCCGGCTCTCCGAGCTGCGACTATTCGCACTTCCGGCACCGGACGCCCTTGCTGCGCAGGCTGAAGGACGTCGACATGCAGTACCAATACAACAAGATCACCAATCTCCGGCTGGCCGCGGCGCGTCTCGACGGCGTGGTGCTGCGTCCGGGCGAGACGTTCAGCTATTGGCGGCTGATCGGACGTCCCTCCCGCCGCAAGGGCTATCTCGACGGCATCGTTCTTTTCTGCGGCACGTTCCGCCCCGGAGTCGGCGGCGGACTCTGCCAGATGTCCAACCTGATCTTCTGGATGACGCTCCATACGCCGCTGACCGTTGTCGAGCGTTACCGCCATTCGTACGACGTATTTCCCGACTGCGGCCGCACCCAGCCTTTCGGAAGCGGCGCGACCTGCGTTTATCCCTACCGCGACCTGATGATCCGCAACGATACGCAGACGACTTTCCGCCTGCATGTCACCGTAGGCGGCGAGTTCCTCGAAGGGGAGTGGCGCGCCGACCGGCGGCCGGAATACTCTTACCGCGTGGTCGAACGGGATCACTGCATGCAGAGCGAATACTGGGGCGGATACAGCCGCCACAACAAGCTCTACCGCGAGGTGTACGACGCCGAAGGCCGCTGCGTCGATGTGCAGTACGTCACCCGCAACGACGCGCTGATGATGTATTCGCCGTTTCTTGCGGAGAACGCTCAGCCCGGAAAACGGCCGGCCGACAATCAGCGGCCCGGCTATGAATAACCGCCTGTAAATGAAAAGGGCGCAGGGGAAAATCCTCCGCGCCCTTTTTCACATCGCTCCTCTCCGGTCATAGCCCGATCAGCAGGTGTTCGAGCAGGATGACCAGAATGCCCGACAGATAGCCGACGAACGCCAGCAGCGTGATTTTCTTGAAGTACCACGCGAAGTTGATCTTTTCCAGCCCCATCGCCACGACGCCCGCCGCCGAACCGATAATCAGCAGACTGCCGCCCACGCCTGCGCAGTAGGTCAGCAGGTGCCAGAACAGTCCGTCCTGCACGAACGACTGCATGTAGGCCGGATCGGCGCTGGCCGCAACCGCCGCCGCGTCCATGACCGGATACATGCCCATACATGCGGCCACCAGCGGTACGTTGTCGATGACCGACGAAAGCACGCCGATGACGCCCGCGATCGTGAAGACCTCGTGCACCTGCTTGTCGAGCCAGTTGGCCACGTCGGTCAGCACGCCCGCGCTCTGCAGTGCGGCCACCGACATCAGGATGCCGAGGAAGAAGAGAATCGTCGGCATGTCGATATGCTTGAGCACTTTCGAAACGCGGCATTTGATCGACTCCTCGATGCCGCGTTTGCGGTCGTAGATGATCTCCGTCAGCACCCACATCACGCCCAGCGAAACCATCATGCCCATGTAGGGCGGCAGGTGGGTGATGCTCTTGAATACGGGTACGAACAGCAGGCTGAGGACGCCCGTGACGAGGATGAACTTGCTCAGCCGCGGACCCACGCCCTTGGGCAGCTCCGCTTCGAACGCGCTTTCGTCCACGGGGGCCGCGTCTTCGTTGCCCACGTAGCGCATCGCGATCGCCGTCGGGATGATTACCGATACGATGCACGGCACGAAGAGCGTTCCCATCAGGGCCGCCGCAGTGACGTTGCCGCGCATCCAGAGCATGATCGTCGTCACGTCGCCGATGGGCGACCATGCGCCGCCGCTGTTGGCCGCGATGACGATCAGGCTGGCGAAAATCCAGCGCTCCTTCTGATCCGCAATGATTCGCCGCAGCAGCATTACCATGATGATCGTCGTGGTCATGTTGTCCAGCGCCGCCGACATGAAAAACGTGATGATGGCCAGCAGCCACATCAGCTTGTGCTTGTTGCGGGTGGTAATGTGGTCGGTGATGACGTTGAAGCCGCCGTGCGTGTCGATCAGATCGACGATGGTCATGGCTCCGATCAGGAAAACCAAGATTTCGCACGTGTCGCCCAGATGGTCTACCATCTCGTGGCTGATGTTGCTGTCGTGTCCCCACAGGCTGAAAACCGTCCATATCGCGCCGCACATAAGCAGTGCGATGGCCGATTTGTCCACTTTTACCTTATGCTCCAGCGCGATGAACGTGTAACCCACCACGAAGAGCAGAATCATTGTCAGAATCATGCTTTATGTGTTAAAAATCATATTCTCCGGCGCGGAAGACCTTGATCTCCCCGGTCGGCTGCCGGTTCATCAGCACCTGCGCCGCAATAAGCGAGCCGCTGTCCGTCCGGTAGCAGATGACCTGAGCCGCGGGCTGGTAGCTGCGGGGCAGATTCTGCAGTACCGCAAAGTTGCCGCATTCGATCGCCGACTGCACTTTGGGCAGATCGTGCGCCTCGAAGGAGTATTCCGAGCGGTAGAGCCGCTCGCGGCTCCGCTTCTCGACCGGGGCCGACGAATCGCCGAACAGCCGGTAGCAGATCATCACGATGCCCGTGCAAAGGATGCAGGAGCTGATCAAAAGGTTCCACTGTGACAGCATGTCGTTCTCGGTAAAGAGACTGGCATGGGAGTTGGCCCACAGCAGGGTGATGCTGCCTGCCGTCAGCACGATGCCTAATGACGGGTTGTAACGGCGGCATGCAATTTCGGGCGATGCGGAATAAATCGCATCATCGATCATATTTTTCATTGATGAGTTTTCGTTTGGTGAAAGATTCGTGAAAGTATTGTCCGCATGTAGGAGCGTGCGGTTCGAACGTGAATCCTCCGCTAAATGATGATCCTCCTCAAATAATAAATATACCGATCGGCCCTGCGTATGCTGGGCGGGCGTACGCCGCATTTTCCGACGGCCGGTGCGGCCGGATGCGGATTGCCGGCGCAGGCGTACCCGCGGGTCGCCGCCACGATGAAATTCCCTGCGTGGCGGACGCTTCGGCCGGCGCCCTGTTCCGCTCCCGAAAGCTGGGTGCAGCCCGTGCAGGCGGTAGCCAGCAGGGGCGCGTTGTCTGTCTCGAAACGTTCGCTGTCGGCCTGCGAGAGAACGGCGGCGGTGATTTCGGCCCGGAGCGTACGGGACCGACTCTCCCCGGCGGCGTTTACCGTCGCCGCCGCCCAGCACAAAGCCAATATCATCAACCACTGTTTCATCCTTGCAAAAGTAATAAAATTATACCGAGTATGCTCCTTGATTTGCAGCATTTTTCGCTTCCGGAATTGTATTTTGGGAAAATTTGCTTATCTTTGTGCCGCTTTCGAGCAACGGATTGAGCTGTGGTGTAATGGTAACACAGCAGATTTTGGTTCTGTCGTTCCAGGTTCGAGTCCTGGCAGCTCAACTCACACAAAGGGAGACTTTCGAGGTCTCCCTTTTGTGTTATCGCGCTGTCCATCAGCTGCCGACGCCAGTCCGGCACGGCTTCTGCCGGAGTGTTCCGGTATCATTTCCCGGACTTCTCCGGCTGCGGATTTTCATCGTCCGTCCCGCCGCACTGCGTCGCATTGTCGAGCATGCCGGTCAACAGTTCCATCGTTTCGATATTTTCCGCCTCTGCGGTGTCGGTCTTGTCGGTTTTCAGTGTGTCCATGATCGAATGATTTAGGTTTATCGGATTTTCTTGCGCGTTATGGCGGCGGCGATCCACAACAGCGCGACGGCGCCGATGACCGAAGTCGCCAGACTGCCGAGCGAACCTAGCGGTGCAGGTCCTACGGGCGAGAAGAGCCAGCCTCCCAGCACGCCGCCGACGAGTCCTACGATAAGGTTGATGATGAGTCCTGAGCCGTCGCCCTTGACGATGAGGTTGGCGATCCATCCGGACGCCAGACCTAGCAGGAGGTACCAGACAAAATACATAGATTTCCAGTTTTGATCTTATGTACCTGCCGCGTGCAAAATTCGTTCCCGATGTTGCACCGGGGCGCTAAAGCGCCTGTTTCAGCGCTTTTGCCAACTGGTCGGGGCACGACGTGCCCTTGCCGCGGCAGTCGATGCCTTCGAGCCGCGCGACGGCATCTGCGGCCTTCATGCCGCGTACGAGCGCGGCGACGCCCTGTGTGTTTCCGGAACAGCCGCCCGTGAAGGTTACGTTGCGGATAACGCCCTCTTCCAGTTCGATGTCGATTTGCCGGGAACAGGTCCCGACGGTGGGATAGGATATGTGCTGGGTCATGGTGTCTGATATGAAAATTCGACCGCAAATATAGCAATAAACGGCGAAACGGGAAATCTTTTCTGAATGTAGGGGAGGTGCTTTCGCGGCCGCGGCTGTTGCGGGAATGCCCCGGCCGGGGTTTGCCGTGTCTCTTTGTGTGAAGGGCCTAAAAAACATTGCCGAAAAGGGGGTAATCTGTAAGAGGCGCTTAAAAGATTCCCCCCCCCTCGACAATGTTATTGGGATCGTGCCCGGATTGCTCCGGTTACAAGTGCAAATATAGGGATAAATTCCTAACCGACAAACAAAAAAGCTGCAAATTTTGCAGCTTTTCCTGTTTTCGCGTATCCTGTTTTACTGACGCTGGAGGTCGCTGTTGTCGGCTACGACCATGTTCTTGTCGATGCGCAGCGTTACGTTGCCGTCCACTTCGATCAGCAGGGTGGTCTCCTTGATCTCCTTTACCGTGCCGTAGATACCGCCGGCGGTGATGACCTTGTCGCCCTTTTTCAGCCCGTCGCGGAAAGCCTGCATCTGTTTGCGGCGCTTGGCTTCGGGACGCCACATGAAGAGCCATAAAACCAGCACCATGAGGCCGATCATAATGATGAAACTGTACTGCTGCATGAAACCCGGCTGGGGTTCTACGGGCGGCACCTGAAGAAAATTGATCATACGTCGTTATGTTTTAGTGTTTAATTTCTGTAACGGGACAAATATACGAAATATTGTCGAATACGCAACTATTTATTCCACTTCGGCTTCGATAAACAGCCGGAGGGGACTGCGCGCCCCGGCGAACGAGACGTCGAGCGTCTTGAGCTGCCAGCCCCACTCGCCCCTTGCGTCGAAAGTGAGCGTCACCTGCTGCGCATCGCCGGCGTTAATCGGCTGATTGTCATATTCGAGCGTCGTGCATCCGCAGCTGCGGCCGTATTTGGCGATGACGACCGGTCCGCTCGTCTCGTTGGCCAGCCACAGACGCAGCTGGGCGATTTCGCCCGAATGCAGGCGTCCGAAACGCACGGTGTCCGTACCTCCCGTGTCGAGAATCTTGTCCGTGAGGGTGATAATCCGGCCTTTGCGTTCGGTCTTCACCTGCCGGGCGCCGCACGCCGCGAGCGACGCGGCCAGAAGCAGCAACAGACAGACACGCGGCATCGGACCTCAGATCAGGCCGCGGCCCGCTTTCTTGATGCGGCCTTCGGCGGTGAGCGAATCGACGATCTTGTCCAGCACGCCGTTGATGAAAGTGCTGCTGCCGGGTGTCGAGTAGTATTTCGAAATCTCGATGTACTCGTCGAGCGTCACCTTGACCGGAATCGACGGGAACGAGGTCAGTTCGGCCATCGCCGTGCCGATGATGAGGTTGTCCATGAAGACGATGCGCTCCACGTCCCAGTTGGAGGTGAATTTCTCGATATAATCCTGATAGGAGTCGTAATTGACGAGCGATTTTTCGAACAGCGTCCGGACGAACTGCGGGTCCTCGTCGCTCTTGAATTTCGCGGGAACCTTCAGCTCCGTGTGCGTCGGGCGCAGGTTCGAGAGCGAACGCAGGATCATCATCACGATATAGGGCAGGTCGTCGCTCCAGAGGATCGACATCTCCTCCAGCACGTTGTCCAGCGGTTCGCAGCTCTGAAGCTCCTTGAAGAAGTCTTCGAGCAGTTTGCGGTCGTCGGCGAACGAACGCTCCGGACGCGCCATGTAATCCTTGAAGTAGTCGCTTTCGGTCAGCTGGGTGTAGAGCGTGCGTATCAACTCCGGATACCGCGTCCAGTTCAGCTTGCGGGCCGCCGCATAGTCGTTCACCGCGTCGCTGTTGGCGATTACGCGGATGATCTGGTTGTCGACGAATTTGGTGTTGGGGTTGAGGTCTTCGTGTGTCGGCAGTTTTTTCTGCTTGGCCAGCTCCTGACGCTGTTCGGCGTAACGGGCGATTTCCACGGGCAGGATCAGTATCTGGAAGTAGAGGTCGTAGGCCTTGTCGACGGACGTCATCAGCGTTTTCTCGGACGCAATCATGTTGTCTGCACCCGATTTGAGGTGCGCGAACAGCGCTTTGACGACCTTAATACGAAGTAATCTTCTGCTCAACATATCTTTTAGAACGGTTTTAACGGCCGCAAAGATAGAAAAATTTTTCCGTAAAGAAAGAATTATTGCCTATCTTTGCGGTCGTATGGAGCAATTGGAAGAAAAAGAGATCATACCGTACGACGTCATCGTCGTCGGTGCGGGGGCTGCGGGCATGATGGCCGCAGGAACCGCCGCGCGCAACGGAAAACGTGTGCTGCTCATCGAGAAGATGGAGAAATCGGGCCGTAAGGTCCGCATCACGGGCAAGGGCCGCTGCAACGTCACCAACGCCCGCCCTGCCGAGGAGTTCGCCTCGCAGGTGCGGATCAATGCGGAGTTTTTCGCGCCGGCCTTCGCCGAGTTCAACAACCGCGCCGCCATCCGCTTCTTCGAGAGGGCGGGCGTGAAGCTCGAAATCGAGCGCGGCGAACGGGTCTTTCCCAAAAGCGGCAAGGCGTGGGACATCGCTACGGCCCTGTTGGAATATTGCTTCGAGAACGGCGTCAAAATCATATACAATACGCGCGTCACCGGGATTATGACCTTGGGCAGCAAGGTCTTCGGTGTCCGCTATATCAACAAGCGCGGTTTCGAACGCAAGGAGGAGTGCCCGAACGTCATCGTCGCTACGGGAGGGCTTTCCTATCCCGCGACGGGTTCCACGGGCGACGGATACGCCTTCGCATCCGACTTGGGGCACTCCGTAGAGCCGGTGCGCCCTTCGCTGACGCCGCTCGTCTCGTCGCATCCGCAGATCAAATACCTCGACGGCCTTCTGCTGCGCAACGTCCGGGCGACGCTTTGGATTGACGACCAGCCCGTGCGCGAGGAGTTCGGCGAACTGGGATTCTCGCAGCGCGGCATCGAGGGCGCCGTGGCGCTGCGGATGAGCCGCGACGCGGTGGATGCGCTGATCGACCAGCGGCGCGTGAAACTGGTCGTGGACCTCAAACCCGCGCTTACCGAAGAGGTGTTGCGCGAGCGGATCGCGCGCGAGATCGCCGATATGGAGCCGACCGAGTTTTTCACCGAACTGCTGCGTAAGCTGGTTCCGAAGCCGCTCGTCTTGACTCTTGTGCATGAAATGGACGTCAACGGCAAGAATTACGTCAGCAAAATCACCGAAGAGCAGATCGGCCGCCTGATAAAGACGCTCAAGGGATTCACCTTCCCGCTTACGGATTATGCGCCGTTCGAATATGCCGTCGTTACGGCCGGCGGCGTCTGCTGCGACGAGGTGAACCCCTATACGATGGAGTCGCTGAAGGTCCGGGGACTTTACTTTGCGGGCGAGGTGCTGGACCTCGACGCCAATACGGGCGGATACAACCTGCAGATCGCCTTTTCGACAGGCCGTCTGGCGGGCATGCTGAAAAAATAGGGGAGATGAGGATCGGCGGCCGCACTATCGGACTGGGTTTTTACGGACGGATCGCAGAACTGCACAACCGGCTGGTCCGCGCCCGTTATTTTCGGGGGCACGGAGTCCATTCGCCGTTCGTATATAATATTGTACGGGAGGTCTTCATGCGCGGCGAGCTGCTGCCGGGCGACCGGCGGCTGTACCGGGCGCTGCGCGGTGCCGGAGTGCCCGAACGCCGGGCGATACAGTTGCAAAACGTGGCGATTCATTGCGGTTACGGTACGTTTGGCCTGAATCGTGCGGATGCCGAATTCTGTATCCTGACGCGGGACCTGCCCCGTGCGGAGACGCTGGCGTTGGTCGCCGCCGCGGGCGAAGCGGGGCATACCGTCGCCCTGATGTCGCCCTGCGAGGGACAGGATCGCCAGATGTTGTGCCGTCAGATCGTGGCGGCGCATCGTTCGACGACGGTGGACAATAGGGGATACCTGCTGATTTTCAACAATAATTTGCCGAAACAACATTTCCGGATATGAAAATATACACCAAAACGGGCGACAAGGGGACCACGTCTCTGGTCGGCGGCGAGCGGGTTTTCAAGACCGACGAACGGGTCGAAGCGTACGGCTCGGTAGATGAATTGGCGGCTTTTACGGCGTTGTTATGCGACAATATGCGCTCCGATGCCGCACTGACGCCGTATGTGGACGACTTGAACCGCATCCTTTCGCGGCTGATGACCGTCGAAGCCCTGCTGGCCCGCGGGAAATCGGGCTGCGAGAAGGTCGCTCCGCTGGCGCCCGAAGCAGTCACGTGGCTCGAAGGGCGGATCGACGCCTTGCAGGCTGCCGTACCGCCGATCGACAAGTTTACGATTCCCGGCGGCAACGCCGTCGTTTCGATGTGCCATGTCTGCCGCACGGTTTGCCGCCGCGCCGAACGCGCCGCACTGCGCGCCGACGAGAAATACGGCACGGACGCCGAGGCGCTGATGTTCCTGAACCGGCTGTCGGATTACTTCTATGCGCTCGGACGCATGCTTACGGCGCATTACGAGGTCGATGAAACCTTGTGGATTCCGTAATCTGTTGAGTGCAAGCGTGTTTATCCTGCACCGGCGATGTTTTGTTGTTTTTTCTTTGTTTTTCTCGTTTTTTTTATACTTTTGCAAATCAGTGATGGCGGAACAGTCCCGTTTTCGGTTTGGCTAATCCGCTGATATTTGGGAACTTAAAAACATTGAAATTATGTACTGGACACTTGAATTGGCATCGAAACTCGAAGATGCCCCTTGGCCTGCCACGAAAGACGAACTGATCGACTATGCAGTACGTTCGGGTGCACCTCTTGAAGTGCTTGAAAATCTGCAAGAAATAGAAGACGAAGGCGAGATATACGAATCTATCGAAGACATCTGGCCCGATTACCCCTCGAAAGACGATTTCTTCTTCAACGAGGAGGAGTACTGAAATAGATTTTGGGCGAAAATGCCTCAAAATGACATGGTTAAATACTTCACGGCACGATTGAGAAAATCGTGCCGTGGTATTTAAGGGACATTTCCGGTTAAATAACATTCACAAAATCATCACAAACTTTGCGATTCATCTTTGTGATGGTAAAAAATCGGAAATTATGGGTAGACTTAAATCAGAATGTCCCTCTGGCAACTTTATTGTGCGCACCAAGCCGAACGCAAAAGGGGAAGTTGCATCCCGGTTCATCCTAATTTTTAAGCATACTCTTGTTGCTATGGAGTAATACTTATTTCTGAGACGTAAGAATGACGGCCAAATGTCTGGCCGGTCGGGGATCGTCTGCTATGACGCGCATTTGCTCGGCTGTAGACGAATAAAACGGCCGCTCCGAAAGAAGCGGCCGTTCTGTTTGCTTTCCGATCCCATTTACTGAACGATCGAGATCGTGGGGTTGATATTGTTTTGTACGGATATGCGGTGCGTACCGCCGTTGGGAGCGGCTAAGGCTCCCTTTCCGCTGGCCTGCCAGTTGGCCATGCAACGGAGCCGGATCAGAATATCCCCGTTATTGATGGCATGCTCGAACGTCATGTTGCGGTCGATCAGACAATGGTCCGTATTCATCATTTCGTAATTGTAAGAGAATGTCTGCGCCTGATCGCCCTCTCCGACGGTCGTCGTCTGCAAGGGCGCTCCGGGCTTCCATTCGCCGCCGTCGTAGTACTCCAGCATCCAGTATTTCATACCGGTTCCGGATGCGCGTGCGTGGAACTTGGCGTTGATGACCGTTCCGGCCTTTATGGTCATTTCCGGAATGGTGAACAGCCACCAGTCGCCCGGCCATCCGCCCGTGATATAAGGCTCGCCGGCCGTATTGGCGCGGGCTATCTTGTTGTTTACGTCGAGTGCCGGATCGCAGTTGCTGATATAGCTGATATAGCCCTTTCCGGTTGCCGACGGCATTTTGTTGTCCACGACGAACTCATCGACGTTGACGCCCTTTGTAAATACCCATTGCGCCGGCAGATTCGAAGGAATTTCCCGTACGATCGTCTTCTCGTAGACGCCGCCGAACGGATCCGTTACGACGACCTTGATCGTCGAGCCGGGAACCTGCGCTATGGCGGAGAACATATGGGCATTGTAGCCCGTGAGGTAGGTGCTGTTGGGCGATCCGGGGGCGTGGGCCGGTTCCAGTACGTCTTTCTGCCATGTGTAGTGCGTCGGGTCCTTGCGGTATACGCGGGTCGCCGTGAGCGGCTGTCCGTTTTCGGTCACGGATACCGTCCAGTCCTCGTCCCAGTTCCATACATTGACCAGCACTTCGTTGGCCTTGGCGCCCACGGCGCTCTTGTAGTCGCTCTTCACGAAATTCATGTCGTATACGGCGAACTGCTCGTTGCGGGCCACCTCGATCCCCTTATAGTACCACTGCACGGCCGTTCCGTTGAATTTGAATACGCCGTATCCCGTCGGGGAGCCGTCCTTGCACAAGTCGTAGTCGGCGCCTCCGTTGGCGCTTTTCACGTTGAACCACCACGTGCCGCATACGGCCGCTACGTTATGCTCGCGTACGCCTTCGGCGATCTTCGCGTGGTGATTGTTGTGCGTATGTCCGGTGAGGAATTCCACCTGATAACCCTGCAGCAGACCGAGCAGGTCGTTTCCGCCCGAAAGCGTCACGATCGGGTTCAGGCCGGCCGAGGTCATCGGGGCATGCATGGCGACCACGATCTTCTTGGACTTGTCCACGTATTTCAGGTCTTCGGCCACCCATGCCATCTGCCATTTCTGCGGGTCGGAGTCGCCGAGCAGACCGATCCGCTCGATGCGGCTGCCGCCGTTGTAATTGTCGTACTGGTCGTTGTCCAGAACGATGTAGTGTACGTCGCCGATGTTGAACGAATAGTAGGTGGGAGCTATGTGCTGCTTGAAAGGCAGCTCGGTGAAATAGTCTCCGACCACTTTCGGATCGTTGTCGTGGTTGCCGATCACGTTGAAAACCGGGCAGGGGAAGTTCTTCATCAACTCCTTGTAGTTCGGCAGCTGGTAGCGTACCTCCACCATGTTCTCAGGACCCTGATTCATGGTTTTGTACCAGAACGCATCCCACGTGATGTCGCCCAGACAGAGCGCATACACGTTCGCATACTGCGCCATTTCGGCCGTGATGTCGGGCATGAACTTGTTCTTGTACTGGTCGATGTCGGCATATTTGCCTGCCGTGTTCGGGGTCTTGCTCGCCAGATGAAGGTCGGTGAATACCATCATCACATGGTTCGTGTTTCCGCCGGGGATCTCCGTAAGCGCGAAATCGTGCTGCTCGTTGTCTTCGTTGAGCAGCTGCTGGCTCATGGCCGGGAAGGCCGGATAACCCGCTTCGCTCTCGATGTTGTATCCGGAGGGGATGGAAACGAATACGTACCCCATTTTCTTCTCCGAGGGCAGGTAATAGACGCCGTCCTTGTCGGTCTTGGTGACGATGACTCCGTCGGACACCACCACGTCTGCGACCGCCTTTTTCCCGCAGTAGACGCGGCCCTTGACGGTCATGCCCGCCTGATCGGGAATCGCGGGGAAGTGCGCCTTGTAGATGGTCATCGGCCCCAGCACCTGCTGCTTGTTGTAACGCTTCAGGATAAGCTCGTACGAGCGCAGGTCGATCGTCTTGGGAACGGTTATTATGACGTAATCCTCGGCCACCTCGCTGATCTCGGCCTGAAAATATTTGGTCTCCTCGGCAGGGTCTTCCGACGTGGAGCGGAACAGGAATACGTCGTATTTGTCGAATCCGGTTCCCATGATCTTGATGGGGTCCTCCGGGATGAAGATCTCCTCCGCATCGGGCATCACGAGATCTTCGATGAAGACGGCGGGGATAATTTCCTCCTGTTCGGGCGTCGGTTTGGTCCATGTCGGATCTTCCGAACAGCTGATTCCGATGCACAACAGCAGAAATGCGGCTGCGAACAGATACGGTAATCTGAATTTTATCAATCGTTTCATTTTTCTCATTGTTTAGATTTTTGTCTAATCCTGCCGAATCGCTCCGGGAGGGGAGCGGTCCGGCAAGATTATCCTGCGTTACACCGGATTAATTGACTTTTTTCTTCAGGCTCGTATAGATCATGCGGTTCGTACCCGTCGCGCTGTTGGCGGCCTTGCCGTCCACGCGCTCGTCGGAATTGACGCGGAACCGCAGCCAGAGCGAAGACTGGTTCTTGCAACCGTCGGGCAGTTTGAAGGCGAAGTTCTTGGGACCGGGTATTACCTCCCAGTTTCCGGCCTTGTAGTCGGTTACGAAGGTCCACGGACCGGCCTCGGCCGCAGCCCACTCGATCGAGAAGGGACCGGGGCCCGACTGCGAGCTGGTGGTGCAGAAGCATACGTAAAGGTCGTCCGAAATGCCTGCCGTCGAAGTCTCGAAGTACCATGCCTTCTGGGTCGGCGTATAGGTGTCGTTCGACTGGGCGCCCCAGCCGCCGCAGTTGGCGGAATAGTATCCCTTCTCGGTGCCGTTGACCGACGCATCGACGCGGACATAGGCGGCGCCGCTGTAAAGGCGGAAGGTGGTGCTCTGCGCGATGACGGCCTTGGGGGCGAAGTTCACGAACAGCTGTCCCGTGCCGACTTTGGGAACGAGTATCTCCTTGTCGGGAAGCGTTTCGGGCCAGTAGAATTCGGTGACGGGCACGTAACGCCGGGCTTCGGTCAGCTTGTCGCGGTCGTTGATGTTGCGCATCCGGATCGCCCATTCGTTTTCGACCTTGATCAGAATACCCGTTATATCCAGCATCGGATCGTCAGTCAGCAGTTCGTAATGTTTGAACATGGCGCCCGTCTCGACGCTGGTGCCGCCGTAGACGTAGTGGCTGATCGTGTTGCCGTCGCGGTCCAGAAGCAACTGGGCGAGGTCGGTAGGACGTCCGCCGCCGTAAATGGAGCCTTCGTTGGCGTTGTAGTAGGTTCCGTGCGGGAATACGAACTGGAGATTTCTGATCGTTACCAGCGTACCGAGCATTTCGTCCGTCAGGCCCTGCGTGCTTTCCATCACCTTCGGTTCGATCGGAGCGCCGCCCGTGGTGATGACGTCGCGGATGCGTTCGGTCGAAATGGTGATGTAGGGCTGTCCGTCGTCGTCGATCACCGACTGCGTATTCATGAGCGGTATGGTCACCAGCGAATTGAGCTGGAGCGAGTGCGAGCCTTCCTGAACGCGGAACTGAATGGCGCGTCCGCTGGCGTCCTGAACGAAGAACGCGGCGGGATTCGGGCAGTTGCCGGATACGCGGTCGCTGATCACGGTGCCCTGTATCTTGACGTTCTCACGAACGGTTCCCTGCAGGCCGCCCAGCTTCTCGTACACCTCGGCAATGGTCTTGAGTTCGGCGTTTTCGCCGATATCCAGCGGAATGCTCTGGTAGACGATCAGCTCTACCGTCGCCATACGCTCGGTGGTGGCGTTGAATTCGATACGTCCCGTGCGGGGCACCGTTCCCGCATATTTGGGTACGGAGAACTTGATTTCGTTGTCGCTGATCTCGTCGATCGTGATCCAGCCCTCGCCGGAGTCGCCGACCTTGGCCGTCCACTCCACGTTGCAGGTGACGCCTACCGAATATTTCTCCTCGCCGTTGCTGTTGATGACCACCTTGGGAGGCGTCGTGGTCACTCCGAGTTTGAGCACCGGATCGACGTCCCGCTGCGAAATCGTGATTTCCTGAATGATGTTGTCGTGCTCGTGCTTGCCCACGACGCGGAAGCGGGCCTCCCGCAGTACGGGGTCCTTGGCCGGCTGTTTGGATACCTTTACGGCGAAAACGCCGTCGTCGGAACCCTCCTTGGGCCAGATATTGACCCACGTCTGGGAGGTGTCCGCCATTTCGACCTTCCAGTCGATATTGGAATACACGGTGAAACTGTGCGTCTCTCCGGCTGCGTTATACAGGAAAGCGTCTTCCGACAGCGTGATATGGGGATCCCGGACAACGTCGGTTTCGTCGTCCTTGCAGGCGACGAATGCCGTTGCCGCCATCGCGCAGAGAGCGAGCGCCTTCAGGCCGGGCCATCTTCCGGAGATGAATTGTTTTATTTTCATATGAATTGTTTTTTCGTTATTTACGGGTTAAATTCAAAACTCGACCGGGATGCTGCGTTGCCTTTCCGGTTGCGATTCGTTTTACGGACACTCTTACCATTTGATGTCCGCATCCCATTTGTGGCCGGTGTAACCGAGGTTGTTGTCCTCCTCCGGATTTTCCAGCTTGACGGCCTTGCGGCTCCACCACACCGGCGTTTTCATGTTGTCTTCGCCCATTTTTGCCAGCTGCGTCGCATAGTTCTTGTTGGACGAACGCAGCACCAGCGGGTAGGGGAAACGGGTCGGATGCACGCCGTCGTTGCGGATGGCTTCGCCCATCACCAGCAGGGGATAACCCGTCCGGCGGTACTCGTGCCAAGACTCGTAGCCCACCGTGAACAGCGAAACGTATTTCTGGGTGATGATGATTTCGGTCGTAGCGTCGTAAGCCACGGCTCCGTTCTGCAGGAAGGTTTCGACGGCCGATTCTGAGATGTCGGGAATCCACTGCTTGAGCGACGCCGTGACCGCAGCATAGTAGGTCTCCGACGCTTCGCCGTCCATCATTCCGCGCTGAATGGCCTCGGCCTTGATGAACAGCACCTCCGAATAGGTCATGAACGTGTACGGGGAGGTGTACTGCCTGAAAGTCGTATTGTTGCTGTTGGACGCGCCGTCGGCCGACTGTTTGGAGATGACCGAAGCCGGGGCGCCGCTCGTGATTCCCACGTAACCGCCCGCGTTGGCTCCGGAGCTTACGCGGTTGCAGTAAACCGAGATGCGGGGGTCGCTTGAGTCCACCATGATGTTGATGAAACGTTCGCCCATCGCGCTGTCGTCGGTGGCGTTGTCGCCGAAATCATTGACGAACGGACGCGTGCCGCTGTATTTCAGCGTGGCGTTGTCGTCGTTGCTCTCGAATATGGGGTACTGCGAGGGGTTCTCGAATACGGTCTTGATGCGTTCCGCCGAATTCATGTCCCTGCGGTTGCTCACGCGCATCAGCAGGCGCAGATAGAGCGAGTTGGTGAACTTCCGCCATTTGGTCACGTCGCCGTTGTAGAGCAGGTCGCGCTTGGCGTCTATGGTCGAGGTCTTCGTGTAAAGCGTGTTGGCCCGTTCGAGGTCCATCAGCAGCGAGTCGTAGATGACTTTCTGATCGTCGAATTTCGGCTGCATGATGTTTTCGTCGATGCCTTTGAACGCCTCCTTGAAGGGCATGTCGCCGAACAGGTCGGTCATGTTCGAAAGGTAGAGCGCCTTCATGGTCAGGGCTATGGCCTGCGCGTTGGTATTCTCCTCCTTCTCCGCGAGCTTATACATCTCTATGGCATTGACGGCCCAGCGTCCGCAGAAGTTCCACGCGCCCTTGAATTCGCTGTCGGTGAGCACGAAGCGGTGCAGCTGATTCAGCGTGCTGGTCTCCACCGTATACTGCATGAACTCGTTGTTGTGGCGCCACGTGCGGTATTTCATGCTTCCGGCGCCCTCGAAAATCAGGTCTTCGAGCATCTGGGAGGAGTTGGCCTTGCCGACCTCCGCCCGGTTGGGGTCCTTGTTGTAATCGTCGAAATTGCTCGTACAGCCGCACAATCCCAAGATTATCACTCCCCCGGTCAATATATATGAATTGATTCGTTTCATCGTCTTATTAGAATTGAAGTTTAAGATTAACGCCATACGTGCGTGTCATCGGGAACGCCGCGGTTTCGAAACCCTTGGTGATTTCCGAACCGTTCATCGTCGCGATCTCCGGGTCGAACTGCGGCCAGTTGGTCCAGCAGAAGAGGTTCGTGGCGAAGAAGGCGATCGAAGCGCCCTGCAGCACCTTGGTCTTGGCCGCGATCTTCTTGGGAAGCGAATATTCGAGACGTATGTCCTTCATCTTCAGGAACGACGTGCTGAAGGTGTTGTTCACCACGTTGTCGCGGTTGAACACGCGCAGGTTGTAGTAGCTCTCGATGCTGGCCGTCACGGTCTTGTTGATCGAGTAGGTGCCGTCGGCGTTCTGGTTCACGCCCTTGTGGATCAGACCGTCATAACGGCCGGGGAGCGTCGCCTTTATCTTACCCTGATAGCCCAGCATGGCGTTGGTGAAGGAGTAGGCCTGCCCGCCCCATTGCGCCGAGAACGAGAAGCTCAGGCGGAAATTCTTGTAGGAGATCGAGTTCATCCAGCCCGCCTTCCAGTCGGCCTGCGTGTTGCCGAGGTTCTCGAATTCCGAAGCCAGTACGGGATAACCGTCCGAATCGACGATGTCCCAGCCCGATACGTCGATCGTCGATCCGTCGTCGGCCGTGACGTAGGAACCCTTGGGGGCCTTCTCGTAGCCCGAACCGTACAGGTCGCCCAGCGATCCGCCCGGAACGGCGCGGATTTCGCCGCGGGGACCGGTTGCGATGGTCCAAGAATCCAGATTCGGGGCCAGCTCCACGACCTTGTTGCGGTTGCGCGACCACGTGAAGTTCATGTCCCAGCGGATGTTCTTGTTCCTCACGGGCTGTATGCGGGCCGATACCTCCCAGCCGCGGTTGTTGATTTCGCCCGCGTTCACGATCGTATTGTAGACGCCGGTGGTGATGTCTACGGGCACCGAAATGATCTGGTTCGTGGTGGTCGCGTTGTAGAACGCCACGTCGAACGTCAGACGGCTGTCGAAGAAGCGGCCCTCGACGCCGAACTCCCAGCTCTCGACGTTTTCGGGTTTGAGGTTGTAGTTCGCCTTGTTGGTCGGCATGTTGAAGCCGCCGGTGAAGGAGGAGTTGTTGTAGTAGTTGAGCAGCTGATAGGGCGACGTGTCTTTACCCACGTTGGCCCACGAAGCCCGCACCTTGAGGAAATTGACCATCGGGGTGTCGATGTGCAGCAGGTCGCTGAGAATGACGCTGCCGCTGACCGAAGGATAGAAATAGGAGTTGTTGCCCGGAGCCAGCGTACTCGACCAGTCGTTGCGGCCGGTGACGTCGAGGAATATCATGTTGCGCCAGCTGGCCGATATGAGTCCGTAGAAGCTGTTGATCGACTTCTGACGGCGTATGGAAGTCACTTTGGGACGGTCCACCGAGTTGCTCAGGCGGTAGTCGCGGTCCACGACCAGACTTTCGGCCAGCGAGGTGTTCGAACGGTAGGACTGCATCATGTTGTTGCCGCCGAACGATGCGCTCAGGTCGAAGTCGTTCAGTTTCTTGGTATAGCGCAGCAGGAAGTCGTTGTTCATCTCGTAGTCGAACACGGTCTGCTCCTTGTACATACCGTTGATGTAGGTCTTGGCGCCCTTGGGTTTCTGCTGGGTGCGGAAATCGTTGTTGAGGTCCATGCCGCATCGCAGGATCAGCGAAAGCTCTTCGGTGAAGTTGATCGTCGCTGCCAGATTGCCGAACACGCGGTCGCGGTCGAGTTTGTTGAGCTGTTCGTAAGCCGTGTAGTAGGGGTTGTTGCCGTTGGCCGATACGTGCTGGGTGCTTTTGCTCAGGTCACCGCCTTCGCGCACCCATTTCTTGTAGTCCGCCTTGAACCACTGGGCGTCCACGTTGGGCGTATTCCACAGCAGCGGATACATGATCGACGAGCCGCCGTAACCGGTCATCGGCAGGTTGTCGCTGTCCTTGCGGTAGTAGTTCACCTTGGCGTCCAGCTTGATGTACTTGTTGATCTGCTGCGAGAGCGATATCGAGAAGGTCTGCTGTTTGTAACCGGTGTTGGGAACGATCCAGTCGTTGCGCACGTCGGTTACCGAAACCCGGACCGAGGTGCCTTTGCCGTTGTTGCCGCTGACCGAGATGTTGTTGTTCCACGTTACGCCGGTGTCGAAGAATCCCGCGAAGAAGTTGCGCGGACGCCACTCCATCATCGTATAGGTGCCGTCGTCGTTCAGCGAAGGCCACTCGTAGGTCAGATGGCCGTCGAACTTGTCGCCGAAGGCATAGGACGACCAGTTGCGCGACACGCCGTCTACGCTGTAGAACGAATAGGGGTTGCCGCCGAAGCGTCCTGCGCCGTATTCGTACTGGAAATCGGGCCAGAATCCGGCTTTCTCGAACGAAACCGACGAGCTGAACGTAACGCCTATGCCTTTGGTGGTGCGACCCGACTTGGTCGTGATGATGATGGCGCCGTTTGCGGCGCGCGATCCGTACAATGCCGTTGCGGCGGGACCTTTCAGTACGGATACGTTCTCGATGTCTTCGGGGTTGATGTCGCCCGCGGCGTTACCGAAGTCTACGGCGCCGTCGGTCGAGTTGTATGCGCTTTCCGACGTGCTGGAAGTGGTGCTGCTGGTGATGGGCACTCCGTCGACCACGAACAGGGCCGTGCCGCCGTTCATGTTGATGGAGGTTTCGCCGCGGAGAGTCACGCGCATCGATCCTCCGGGACCCGTCGACGCCTGATCGAAGTTCAGACCGGCGACCTTGCCTGACAGAGCATTCATCCAGTTGCTCGATACCGTGCTGGTGAGTACGTCGTTGTCCACCTTCGTAACGGCATAACCGAGCGCTTTTTCGTCTCGCTTGATACCGAGTGCGGTTACGACGACGCCTTCGATTTCCTGACTGTCGGCCTCCAGCGTGACGTCTATCCGCGTTTTAGGGCCTATTAGTATCTTCTGGGTCTTATAACCCAGCGAAGAAAAAACGAGGGTCTGAGTTTCCCCCCCCCTTATTTTGTACTTGCCGTTGATGTCCGTGATAACACCTGTCGGTGTTCCCTCGATCGTTACGGCGCAGCCTACCGCCGGGGTAGTGCCGTCCGAATCGTAGACGGTTCCTGTGATATCCGCTTTCTTCTGGGCGTAGAGCATCGTCGATGCCAGCACCAGAAACAGGGATAACAAAAACCTCTTAACGTAGAATTTAAAATTCATAAGCATTTGTTTTTGGTTAAATGTTTAAGTTGTTTGAATGTTGTCGGTTAAATAAATATAGGTATGGTCGCCAATGGCTCTGTATGGTGCGGGAAGCGCCGGAAGCGATCAGCGGATTCGAGATTCGATTCGGTTTTTTCCGGCAGGGAATGCTGCCGGTGCGGTCCGAAACCGCGTTGCCTGCGGTTGTCGCAGGGGCGTGGAACCGGCATTTTGCTGCGGGTACAGGTGCCGTCGCATCGGCGGCGGCCATTGCTGTTGTTCTTATTCCGGCAGGTTCCGGAATCCGGTTTGGCGGCAGTTTCGATTTCATGGTCAGTTGTTTAGGCGGCGGTCCATATCAGCGTTCATTTTCCGCTCCCGAAGCGACTTGTTAATTTCAATATGAAAATAATACCTTTCGTTTCAAAACAAAAATACGAATTAGTTTTTACTGTGCAAAATATTTCGTATTTTTTTTAGTTTACAAAACGAAAAATATCCTGTTACGGAGGTTTCGTGTAATAAGGGCGTTGTTCCGGGCGGAAAAACGGCTGCTTTTTTATTATTCACCTCGCTGGATTTCAAATATTTAATAAATATCGCCCCGTGATTGCCCGCCGCGGCCTTCCCGCCGGCTCCCTGCCGGTCCGAAGGAAACGGGACGAACGCAGGGACCGGACGGCGGTTTTTCCAAGGATCCGGTTTCACCGAACAGATCGAAAGTTGGTCTGCCGAACCGGGGCGGGGACGCTTTTGTCTAAAAGCTGGGCGGCGGATTCCGAACCGCAGCTATGAAGAATACGTTGCCGGGAGGGGACGAAAAAAGCCGGAAGCAGGGCTTCCGGCCGGGAAGGGCTGTCTGCTTTTGGCTGTTTATTTCGAAAGCACTTCCTGCATGTCGCCCGCATGCAGTTTCTTGTTTATTCGGTGGCATTTGACATATACCGAATTGAGGTTGTTCAATTCGAATATGACACATAGCTCCCGTGGTGAAAATCCCTCTTTATGAAGCATGTACAGCAATTGATCGTTGCTGTTCACTTTCATTCTGGCGGAGAAAAGACGGTCGCATCGGTTGTCGATCACATGATAAGCCAGCAGTTTTTTGATCGACATCTCTTTTTGCAGGGGTTTTTGCAGCAGTTCCGGCTGGTGGGAATAGGTATATACGGTATCGATCAGGATACGGATATAGTTCAGTCTGGCTTTTGCCTGCCCTGAAACATAGTGTATATGGTTTCGCAGGCGTCGGTATATTATGAGGACAATGAATATGTCCATGACGAGAATCGTTATGATGAATTCCATATGGAGGAGGATTAATAGTTAATTCATGAGATCTGGCGGAGTCGGGTCTTCGTTAAGGCGAGTGATTCTTTATGAGCATGCTGCAATCCCTTTTTTATATTAAGTTATTGCAGAACTCCCGGATTCGGATAACCAGCCTGATATGCATGTCGTTAGCAGTCAAATCGTTGGATTTTTGAAAGCCAAAGATAAGATTTTTAATGAATATCAATGTTGATAATCAGTGCTGTACGATTAAAATGTAATGTTGTTTTTTGTACAATATTTTATCGTAAGTTTCCGATTCCTTGCATTTTTTTCGTAAATACGGGCCTCGAAATCGGGAACCGGATCATTCCCGTTGAACCGCTGCAACCTCATGCCTTTTCGTGGCGGAACCGCCGGCCGCTGCCGCTGATTTCGGCGGCGCAGCCTGCATGTCGAATGTAGGTCCGGGACAATATGACAAGGGCCGCCCCGCAGTGGGGCAGCCCTTGGTTTTTATCAGATGATTCCGTCTATTTTTCCGCCACGAAGAACAGATCGAAACTCTCGTCCGTCACGGGGCCGATCCGGTAGTCGTCCATGCGGATCGAGGTCGTGAGATCGGTGTTGGACTTCAGGAGTCTGCGGCGGTTTATGCGGTTGAGAACGTCGTAGGGGAATTGCAGCAGACAGCGGGGGAGCCGGTGCTGCAGGTCGAGGATGTCGAAGCGCGTGATGCGCTTCACGCTGCGGCGGTTCTGTTCGTAATATTCCATGACCCGCGCGTTGCCCGAAACGCCGAGCGCCTCGACCGACGAAAATTCGCTGCCGAGCAGGCTGCGCAGCTCCGCAGCGGTGTATTCCCGGATATGCCACGGGTTGCGCGTGAGCGACATCGGAGCGTTCGGGGTCGTCACGATGAACTTTCCGCCCGGACGCAGTACGCGCTTCACTTCGCGCACCAGTTCGAGGTCTTGTTTTATGTGTTCGATCACCTGAAACGAGATCACGAAGTCGAAACTGTCGTTTGCGAAGGGCAGCGGCGGAACTGTCGCCTGCCGGAATTCGACGTTCGGGAGCTGCGTCGGTTCGGGTGCGGGGGCCAGTTTGTCGATGGTGACGAAACTCCGGGCGCGGGGCGCCACGACCTCGATGCCGTAACCGGCCCCCGTGCCTATCTCCAGCACGTCGCCGCTGATGCGCTGCGCCGCGGCATGGTAGGCCAGCAGCGAACGCTGGAACACGAAATTGTCGGAAGCTTCCCGCGAAACCCGTTCCGCGGTCGTTATCTTGGCCATTACTCGTTGATCTTTATTCCTTGTTCGTCCACCGTGACGGCGCCACGTTTGAGCAGCATGCCCAGCGAACGTTTGAAAACCTTCTTGCTCGTCTGCGTCAGCCGGTTCACCTCTTCCGGGGCGCTGTCGTCGTTCAGCGGCAGGAAGCCGCCGTTGTCGCGGACCAGCTGCAGCAAAACCTCCGCCGAGTCCTTCACCTGTGCGAAACCCTCCTGCTGGAGGCTGACGTCGATGCGGTTGTCCTCGGTGAGCTTGCGGACGTAACCCTTCGTCCGGTCTCCGACCGCTATGGGGCGGAACAGCTGGTTGCGGTAGAGCATGCCCCAGTGCCGGTTGTTTATGATCACGCGGTAGCCGATCGGACTCTCCGACGCCACGAGCAGATCGACTTCCTGACGGGGCGCCACCGTGATGATGTCGTTGTTGATGAAGCTCTTGAGCTTGCAGGTCGCCACGCAGCGGCCCGTGACGCTGTCTTCGTAGAGGTAGACGATGTAGCTCCGTCCGGCGATGATGCCGCCCTGCTGGTTGCGGTTCGGAAGGAAGAGGTCCTTGCCGTACAGCCCCCAGTCGAGGAACGCCCCGTGGGCCGTCTTGTCCACGACGCGGAGATAACCCGCCTCGCCGACGCGCAGCAGCGGCGTTTCGGTCGTCGCCACCAGCCGGTCTTCGGAGTCGTGGTAGAGGAAGACCTCCTTTTCGTCGCCCGGCTTGTCTGTCAGGGATATGTAGCGGTTGGGCAGCAGAACCTCGTTCTGCTCCTCGTCCGCAAGGTATAATCCGTAATCCGAGATGCGGCTTACGGTGAGTTTCTGGATGCGTCCTGCTCTGAGCATATTGTCGTTTGTCGGAATTGACCGACTGCAAAAGTACGTTTAATTTCGCGGCTATGCAACTTTCCGCGCGGGAATAGATCGGACCCGCCGCTTCGAATGAATCCGATTTTCCGCCGAGGCTTTGGCTATTGCGGAAAAAAGCGTACCTTTCGGACACTAACCGAAAACTCCCGACCATGAAGCTGCGCCTATTTTCCGCACTCCTGCTCGCAGGATTGCTCACGGCGGCCGCGGCCTTTGCCCGGCAGCCCGTCGATGAACTGTACGACAAGGCCGAATACCGTATCGCGATGCGCGACAGCGTGAAACTCTATACCGCGGTCTATACGCCCAAAACGGATGCCAAAGCCTCCATCCTTATTTTCCGCACCCCCTACGGCTGCGCCCCCTACGGTCCCGGCGAGTTTCCCCGCAGCTTCGGGAGCGGCTATATGCGCAGTTATATCGACCGCGGCTATATCGTCGTCATGCAGGATGTGCGGGGCCGCTTTATGAGCGAGGGCGAATTCGTCCATGTCCGCCCTGCGGGATACGGCGAAACGGACGAGACGACGGACAGCTACGATACGGTCGAGTGGCTCGTGAAACATGTGCCGCACAACAACGGCAGGGTAGGTTTCGCCGGCAGTTCCTATCCGGGCTTCTACGCCATGATGGGCGGTCTCTGCACCCATCCTGCGGTGAAGGCCGTTTCGCCGCAGGCTCCTGTCACCGACTGGTTCATGGGCGACGACGTCCGCCACAACGGCGTGCTGATGCTCACCGACTCCTACCGTTTCCTGAGCGGCATGAACACCCCTCCGGGCCATACTCCGACCGAAAAGATGCCCCCGATGTCGAAGCGGACCCGCCCCGACGAGTGGTCGTTCTTCCGGGAACATGCGACGCTGGCCGAACTTACGGAACTTCAGCGTCCCAATCCTTTCTGGGAAGAGCTTGCCGAACACCCCTCCTACGACGCATGGTGGCAGGCGCGCGACCTGCGCAGGGCCTGCTACAACGTACAGCCGGCCGTGCTGGTCGTCGGAGGGACGTTCGACGCCGAGGATTGTTTCGGGGCGTGGAACCTCTACCGGGCCATGGTCCGGCAAAGTCCCGCAACGCCGTGCCATCTGGTCGTGGGACCTTGGGCGCACGGAGCATGGCGCAACGGCAGCGGAAAACTCGGAGCGTTCGATTTCGGGCGCGAAGCGGCGTGGGAATACTATATGGAGCATTTCGAACTCCCTTTCTTCGACCATTACCTCAAGGGCGAGGGCGCCGCGGACCCGCTTCCCGCCGCCGCGGTTTTCTCGTCGGGCGACAACCGCTGGCATGCTTTCGACCGCTGGACGCCGCGCGAAGCGCGTAAGCTCACCTTCTACCTCTCCGACGGCGGACGTCTCGAAACCCGCCGCCCGACGGCCAAAAGCTCCGCCTCCGCCTATACGTCCGATCCGGCCGACCCTGTGCCCTATATCGAATCCTTCGGCGAACGCCGCCCCAAAGAGTATATGCTCGCCGACCAGCGCTTCGTGTCGGACCGTTCCGACGTGCTGACCTTCGTCACCGAGCCGCTCGACGGGGATATGACCCTCGCGGGACCCGTCGATGTCGAGCTGGAGGTGATCCTTTCGACCACCGACGCCGATTTTGTCGTCAGGCTGATTGACGTTTTCCCCGACGACGATCCGCAGTCCGGCTGCCGGATGCTCGTGCGCGGCGACGTGATGCGGGGGCGTTTCCGCGACGGGTTCTCGCGTCCCAAAGCCTTTACGCCGGGCGTTCCGGCCCGCGTGCCGTTCCGCATGACCGACATCGCGCATACGTTCCGCGCCGGACACCGGGTGATGATTCAGGTGCAGAGCACATGGTTCCCGCTCGCGGAGCGCAGCCCCCAGCAGTTCGTCGATGTCTGGACGTGCGGCGCTTCGGATTTCGTGCCCTGCAAAGTCTCGGTGCTGCACCAGCGGAGCAACGCTTCGTCCGTTACCGTGTGGCGGCTTGAAGAAAGCTGATCCGGTTCGCCGCTCTGTTCCGGCTTACGCCGCGCCGCGTCGGTATGCGCGGATCGCATGAAATTTGCGGGATGTCTTACAGGATGTCCCGCTTTTTTCTTGCAAAAAGTGCAAACTGTAAGAAAATTTCATATATTTGTTACAAAAGAGAAGTTTCCTATGAAAATACGCGTAGCTATCTGTCAGGTCGATATGGAGTGGGAAAACACCGCCCGGAACCTGAAACGTCTGGAGCCGATCGTGGCCGCGGCCGATGCCAATGTCGTCGTGCTGCCCGAAATGTTCGCCACGGGATTCAAACTGCGTCCGTCCTGCGTCGCCGAACCGGCCGACGGGCTGGTCGTCACGACCATGCGCCGCTGGGCAGCGCAGTACGGCAGGGCCGTCGTGGGCAGTGTCGTCGTCGCCGAGCAGGAGCGGTTCCGCAACCGGATGTTCTTCGTCAAACCTTCGGGCGAGACGGCGTGGTACGACAAACGCCATCTGTTCCGCCCCGGCGGCGAAGCGCGCGACTATACGCCCGGCGACCGACGCGTGATCGTCGAATACATGGGCTTCCGCTTCCTGCTGCTGGTCTGCTACGACCTGCGCTTTCCGGTGTGGAGCCGCAACCGGGGCGATTACGACGCTATTCTGTGCAGTGCCTCGTGGGCCGACGACCGGCGCGAGGTGTGGCGCACGCTGCTCCGCGCCCGTGCCATCGAGAACCAGTGCTATCTGGCGGGCGTGAACCGTGTAGGTACGGATCCCGACGCAAGCTATGCGGGCGATTCGGCGCTGATCGACTTCGCCGGCCGTACGCTGGCCGACGCCGGCGACCGCGAACGGACGCTGATCGCCGAATTCGACTCCGAAGCTCAGGCGGCCTTCAAGGAGAAATTCCCCGCATGGATGGATGCCGACGACTTCGAACTGAAGTGCTGAGGCTCTGACGGCTTTCCGGTCCCAGCTCCGTCCTGCCTGTCCGCGGCTCCGCTGTCTTTCGGAACCCCGGCTTGTGCTTTTCCCGTTTCCCGTCTCCGCTGTCCGTCGGAGGCTTGGTCCTGTGTTTTTTCTTTAGAGGCCCGATCCGGTTTTTCTTCAGAGGCACGTCGCTGTCTTTAAGGAGTCCCGGCTTGGATTCTCGCAGTTCCTCGGCGTCCGGGCCTGCTTTCCCTCGGCGTCCGGGCCTGTTCTTCCTCGGCGTCCGGGCCTGCTTTTTCTCGGAGTTCCGGGCTGCTGTCTCTTCGGAATTCCGCTTTGCTTTTCTTCGTATTCCGGCTCTGTCTTTCCGGCAGTTGCGCCGCATCTTGTCCCGGCCGAATTTTCTTCCGTTCGTTTTGTTTTGCGCCGCATATGTCGTATCTTTGTACGATATTCCCGCCGGAAAAATCCGCTCCGCTCAATAAACGGAGCTTCCGGTGCGTTTAATTACGATGATGAAAGAAGATACGATCAAAATACTGGGCGCACGGGTCCACAACCTCAAGAATGTCGATCTGGAGATTCCGCGCCGCAAACTGGTTGTCATAACGGGCCTTTCGGGTTCGGGCAAATCGTCGCTCGCGTTCGACACGATCTACGCCGAGGGGCAGCGTCGCTACATGGAGACGCTCTCGATCTATGCGCGTCAGTTCGTGGGGACGATGGAGCGTCCCGACGTGGACAAGATCACGGGTCTCAGCCCCGTGGTGGCCATCGAACAGAAGACGACCAACAAGAATCCCCGTTCGACCGTCGGCACGGTTACCGAGATCAACGACTTCCTGCGTCTGCTCTATGCGCGCGCGTCGCGCGCCTATTCGCCCGTCACGGGCGAGGAGATGGTGCATTACACCGACGAGCAGATCGCCGAGCTGATCATGACGGGCTTTGCCGGACGTAAAATCGCCCTGATGGCTCCCATCGTGAAGGGCCGCAAGGGCCACTACCGCGAACTGTTCGAGTCGCTGGCCAAGAAAGGATATATCTATGCGCGCATCGACGGCGAGATCCGCGAGATTTCGGCCGGCATGCGTCTCGACCGCTATAAAATCCATACGATCGATCTGGTCGTGGACCGGCTCGTCGTGGCCGAGGACGCCCGCGACCGCGTGATGACTTCGCTCAGGGAGTCTATGCGGCAGGGCAAGGGCACGATGGCCGTTTACGATTACGGCACCGAGCAGCAGCGCTTCTATTCGCGCCATCTGATGTGCCCCTCGACGGGCGTGGCTTTCGAGGACCCCGCGCCGCATACTTTTTCGTTCAACTCGCCGCAGGGCGCCTGTCCCCATTGCAACGGTCTGGGCGAGGAGGCGGTGTTCGACGTCGGGAAGATCATTCCCGACATGAAGCTTTCGCTGCGCGAAGGGGCCGTCGAACCGCTGGGCAAGTTCCGCAACAACATGCTTTTCGCCATCCTCGAAATGCTGGGCCGCCGTTATGACTTCACGCTCGACGACCCCGTCGGCACGCTGCCCGAAGCAGGTCTGAACGCTGTTCTCTACGGCGATTCCGAGCCGCTGCCGATCAACCTCTCGGAGTTCAGTTCGTCGGGCGGCAACCACCTCGTTTCGTGGGAGGGCGTCGCCGAATACATCGGCCGCACCGAGGACGACGACTCCAAACACGGCCAGAAGTGGCGCGAGCAGTTCCTCGTCTACCGCAAATGCTCGGTCTGCGGCGGCACGCGCCTGAAAAAGGAGGCCCTGCAGTTCCGTATCGGCGGCCTGAGCATCGCCGACGTTTCGGCCATGTCGATTTCCGAATTTTCGGAGTGGGCCGCCCGTATCGAGGAGCATATGACCGACAAGGAGTGGAAGATCGCGCAGGAGGTCGTCAAGGAGATCCGCGAACGCCTGCGCTTCCTGATGGACGTGGGGCTGGGCTACCTGTCGCTGTCGCGGTCGTCGCGCTCGCTGTCGGGCGGCGAGAGCCAGCGCATCCGGCTGGCTACGCAGATCGGCTCCAAACTGGTCAATGTGCTCTATATTCTCGACGAACCGTCGATCGGCCTGCATCAGCGCGACAACCGCAAACTGATCCGCAGTCTCGAAGAGTTGCGCGACGCGGGCAACTCGGTGATCGTCGTCGA
>CEAE01004859.1_pt1 | contig 29307 bp, 27 predicted proteins | sample 554951 | NCBI WGS metagenome assembly CEAE01 (sample SAMEA3182076, study PRJEB8094) | gut metagenome | biome: human; feature: gut; material: Stool; isolation source: human stools | place: Canada | collected 2012-03-28
ATTTTTATTTCGCGTTTGTCGCGCTCTGCGGAGCGCTCCAAACGCTATTTTCACAGAAGGGCTGCAATGATTAAAAGTGCGGTCTGAATTGCAAATGCCGTTTTTCTCCACGACCTCTCCCGTGAAAAGGGGATTCAGAAAAGCCCGCAGGCTTTTCTGAATCCCGAATAAAAAACTAATTCCGCTATTTATGCGCAGAGCGCACGCGGCGCGCATTCCAAACCGTTCTCTCAGAACCGCAGCCGCATCTGATACCACACCACCCCGCCGTGGGTAGAGCCGGAAACGCCCTCGTTCACAAAGCCGAACTTGGCGTAATAGTGCAAAAACTTTTCCTTGCAGGTCAGCACCAGCCCCCTGCGCCCCTGTGCGCGGGCATCTGCAATGGCCCGCTGCAGCAGCAGCCCGGCGTAGCCTTGGCAGCGGCAGCGCGGGAGGGTGTTCACCCCAAAGATCATCTGCCATGCGCCGTTTTCATCATGCAGGGCGGCATCTGCGTACATCGCATCGGTCAGGTCGGGCGTGTCGGTGCAAAAGCCGTCCACAAAGGCCGCCAGCTGCCCATCCTCAAACAGCAGCCAGAAGTGGTTTGCATAGTGTGCCAGCCGCCCGGCAAATTCCTCTGCCGTGGCAGCCTCCGCTGCCGGAAAACAGGTCGCCTCCACGGCGGCAATGGCAGGCAGGTCATCCATAGTCGCGTTGCGGATCTCCATGGTATCTCCCCTTTTCTTTTTTCTATTCAGTGTACCACAGCCGCCGCGCAAAGGCAAAGTGTTTGCATCTGTTCCCTGTCCGTGCTACAATGGCTATACTGCTATAGAAAGGAGCTGACGCCATGCCCACCGAAAACCATACCACCCTCACCCCGGATACGCCGGTGCGCTACCTGAAGGGCGTCGGCCCCAAGACCGCCGAGCGGTTCGAGAAGCTGGGCATCGTGACGCTGGCCGACCTGCTGTGCCACTACCCCCGCAGATATATCGACTTCACGAAGCCCTACTCTATCGCAGAGGCCCCCGCCGATGTGGAATGCGTGGTAAAGGCCGAGGTGTTCGCAAAGCCCGGCGGGCGCATCCTGCCGGGCGGGCGGCGGATGGAGCGCATCACCGCCGGGGACGATGTGTCCAGTCTGGAGATCACATGGTTCAATAACCCCTATGCCGCCCAGAAGCTGCAGCTGGGGCAGGAATACTATTTTCAGGGCATCGTTACCGGCGGGATGCTGCGCCGCCAGATGGTCAACCCGCAGGTGCGCACCGCCGAGCAGATCAAGGCTTCTCCCTTTGAAGCCGTCTACCCCCAGACTGAGGGCCTGACCAGCAATGCCATTGCCAAATGTGTGCGTCAGCTTCTGCCCCATGCAGAGCTGCTGCCCGACCCGCTGCCGCCGGAAATGCTGGCAAAATACCGTCTGCTCTCCAAGGCAGATGCCGTGCGGGCCATCCACTGCCCTGCCACGGAAGAGCAGGCCTATGCCGCCCGGCGGCGGCTCATTTACGAAGAGCTGCTGGTGCTGCAGCTGGGCATTGGCCGGATGAAAAACCGAGGTGCCGCTGCCACCGGTGCCCCCATGCAGCTTGCCGACCCGTCCCCGTTCTGGGCCAGTCTGCCCTTCTCCCCCACCGGTGCCCAGCGCCGGGCCGTGAGCGAGATTCTGGCCGACATGGCGGGCCAGACCTCCATGAACCGCCTTTTGCAGGGCGATGTGGGCAGCGGCAAAACGCTGGTGGCAGCTGCCGCCATCTGGGCGTGCATCCGGGCGGGGTATCAGGCCGCGCTGCTGGCCCCCACCGAAATTTTAGCCGCCCAGCACGCCGAGGGCCTGAACCGGATGCTTGCCCCCTTCGGGATGCGGGTAGCCCTGCTGACCGGCGGCATGAAGGCCGCTGCACGACGCACCACGCTTGCCGCCATCCGGAACGACGAAGCCGACCTTGTGGTGGGCACCCACGCCATCCTCAGCGAGGGCGTTGAATTTGCCCGGCTGGGTCTTGCCGTGATCGACGAGCAGCACCGCTTTGGGGTGCGTCAGCGCGGGATGCTGGCCGAAAAAGCCGCGAACCCGCATCTGCTGGTGATGAGCGCCACTCCCATCCCCCGCACGCTGGGCCTGCTCATCTACGGCGACCTGGACATCTCCATTCTGGACGAGCTGCCGCCGGGCCGCACACCGGTCAAGACCCGATGCATCACCGGCAAAAAGCGGCGTGACCTCTATCATTTTCTCGATCAGGAGATCGGCAGAGGGCGGCAGGTGTATCTGGTGTGCCCGGCCATTGAGGATGTGCCGGACGGCGGGCTGAACGCCGTCAAGAGCTACTACGAGGACATTGCCAAGGCCCTGCTGCCGGACCGCCGGGTAGGCCTGATGCACGGCAAGCTGAAGCCCAAGGAGAAGGCCGCCGTCATGGAGGACTTCAAGTCCGGACGTCTGGATGCGCTGGTATCCACCACCGTCATTGAGGTGGGCGTGGATGTGCCAAATGCCAGCGTAATGGTGATCGAAAACGCAGAGCGCTACGGCCTGAGCGCTCTGCACCAGCTGCGCGGCCGCGTGGGACGCGGCGCTGCGGAAAGCTGGTGCTTCCTTGTCAGCGACAACCAAAGCGAAAACGTACAAAAACGGCTGAAATTTTTGTGCAGCACCACGGACGGCTTTGCGGTGGCGCAGTACGATCTGGAGACCCGCGGCCCCGGCGACTTTTTCGGCAGCCGCCAGCACGGCCTGCCCACCCTGCAGATCGCCGACCTGATGAACGACACCCGCACCCTTCACGCCGCCCAGAGCGAGGCCGCCGCCATGCTGGCAGAAGACCCTCTGCTGGAAGCGCCAGCGCACGCGCTGCTGGAACAGCAGGTGCAGCAGATGTTCGAGAAAGCCGGAGCCATGAACTGATCCGGAAGTTTTTGCGCACAAACAGCAGCAAATGCAAAAGCCGCTGCACGGCTGGTGCAGCGGCCCCTGTTATCGAACGGAACGCTTTGCGTGCCGTTCGCCCATGCTTATCACATCGCAGAACACGCAGCGGCTTTTGGTGGAAAGCTGGGTATCCTTATGATAGCAGCCAAAAAACCACTTGTCGTAGGTCAGCTTCAACAAAATTTTATCCAGAAAACTGTGCAGCTGGTTGTTCTCGCCGCTGGCAAGGGCGGTAAAATCCAAAAATCTGCTTGGCGCATCGTGGGTCAGCACATAATCCACTTTGTAATCGCAGGCCGCAAGGTTCTCCTCACAGAAGGCGTATTCCTCATCCGAGGGCATTTCTTCCTTCCACCAGTTCACGCCGGGTTCCCGGTCCTCCCGGTCCTGACTTTCCGCACCGCCAAAGCACAGATACTTTTTTTCTTCCAGTTCCAGCACGCTGCCGCGGCACACATGGTACACATTGCCGCCCAGTGCCTGCACCTTGCCGCCAAAGCGTTCCTCGGTGGGATACTGCTTCAAAAGATCATAGTTTTCGTGGCTGCCGTCCAGAAACAGCAGGGTATACGGGCGCTTGCGCAGCCAATCCAGCCTTTTCTGTTCCTCCCTGCTGCCGTCCCACACAAAACCAAAATCCCCCAGCACCACCACGGTGTCCCGTTTGCCCAGCCAGCGCAGCTTGCCGTGTTTGAAGCGGTCGATGTCGCCGTGGGTGTCCCCTGTCAGATATACCATTCCTGTCCTCCCTGACCGGATGTGAAATCGGCACAATAAGCCTTGTCACACCCCGCCAAACCTGTTATTATAAAGAATACAGCCTTCCGCTGTGATCTCGTTCTTACCCGGCGCACGGCGCTTGTGCCGTGCTGCCTGTTGTTTTATATTATCGCTTTTTAAAGGAATTGTCCACATGAAACGTATTTTTGCACTGGTTTTGTCGTTCGCTGTCCTGTTCAGCTGCCTGCTTCTGCCTGCCGGCGCCATGTTCGACCCCACCCCGGTCTATCAGGTGCAGGCACAGAGCGCCTACATCGTCAACACCGACACCAACATCATCGTCTACGATAAGGACAGCGCAAAGCAGGTACCGGCCGGCGGCCTGACCAAGTATATGACCGTCGCCCTGCTGCTGACCAACTACGCCGACCATCTGGACGACACCTTCCAGATGCCGTTCGCCATTTCGGATTATGTATACAACACCAACAACGCCGACATGCGTTCCAACGAGACCTTCACCTACCGGGAAGCTGTCTACGCCATGCTGACCCGCAACGCCAACGAAGCCGCCATGGGTCTGGCCTACACCCTTTCCGGCGGCGATCTGGCCGGTTGGGTGAGCCAGATGAACACCCTGTCCCAGCGCATCGGCACCACCGGCAGCACATGGACCGATGCCTGCGGCATCGACAGCGGCAATGTGACCTGCGCCGTGGATATGTACCTGATCCTGCGCTACCTGATGAGCTTCGATGCCTTTGCAGAGATCTCCGGCGCTCCCACCTTTACGATGCCCGCCAAGGAAAAGCACCGGTCGCCCTCCATTCTGGTCAGCCAGAACGCCGCGCTGAGCAAATCCAGCGGCGGCAAATACTACCGCAGTGCCATGCAGGGCGGCATGTGCGATGTGACCGCCTTTAAAAACGACAGCGGCCGCCAGAGCTATGTTTCCTGGGCCAACAAGGACGGTGCAACCTATATTTTCTGCGTAATGCAGAGCCCCGACACCTGCGACGATTTCGGCTACGCCAACCGCCGCCCCGCCCTGTGCGAGACCGTGAAGCTGATGGACTGGGTGTTCGACAGCTTTTCCATTCAGGCCGCGCTGGATACCGACCTTACGCTGGCCGAGATCCCGGTGAAGTATTCCTCCGACACCAGCTCCCTGCAGCTGTACCCCGCCGACAGCATGATGACCCTGCTGCCCTCCACCGGTGACGGCAGCGTGACCCAGAAATATTTTCACCTGCCGGATGCGGTCAGTGCGCCCATCCAGCAGGGCGATGTGGTGGGCACCGTGGAACTGAAGCTGGCCGGTGAGACCATCGGCGTGGTGGACCTGATCGCCGGGCAGGACGTCAGTCTGAACCCGCTGCTGTTCACGGTGGCCCGGTTCCGGGAGTTCCTTGGCAGTCTGTACCTCAAAGTTGTGATAACGTTAAGTATTATCTCTGCCGCAATTTACTTTTTGTGGACGTTCCTGAATGGCTGGAACCGCCGCAAGCCCACCAGAAAGATCCACCGCCGCTGAGTTTTGCACCGCTCAGCCGCACTTTGTGGAAAAAGTGATGCAAAAAGCCCCGCCAGCCTTTTCAGGATGACGGGGCTTTTGGTTGCGCCAGCAGGAGTCGAACCTACGATGGGGGAGTCAAAGTCCCCTGCCTTACCGCTTGGCGATGGCGCATCGTGCAAGATATTATACCATATTCTTTGTTTTTCCACAAGGGGAAGGTTCCACTTTTCCTCTTTTGCGGCCATCCTCCGCAGCCTTTTGTGCTGCACGATTTGTAAAAAAGCGGTTTTTTCATTCCTGCAGCAAAATCCGCCCGATTTGTTGCACTTTTGTTGCACTCTGTGTGGTAAAAATAAATCTGAATAAACCTCCTCATCCCGACTTTTTCGTCTGCTGCCCTGTGGCGGGGAGACACGAGGTCTGTTCTGGTGTTTCCGCAGTCGGCTGCACCATCCCCCAACTCGTCAGGAAAGTGAGGAGTCCTATGAAAAAGATCCTGAAAATGCTGGTTCTCGGCCTGCTCAGTGCGGCGCTGCTGTGTTGTGCACTGCCCTCCGCCTTTGCTGCAGAGCAAAAGGACGCACAGATCTACACCATTGGTCTGGATGCCATGGGCGGCACCAGCTCTGTTGTTGCCGTTACCACCAACCTGAACGGCAAGCTCAGCGCTCTGCCCGCCCAGCCCACGCTGGACGGCTACACCTTTGATGGCTGGTACACCGAGACGGTGGGCGGCACAAAGGTCACCACTTCAACGGTGTTCACGGGGGATACCACCGTGTATGCCCACTGGACCGTCAAGAGCACCGCCGCTTCCAGCAGCACCAGCACCGCCAAGCCCGCTCAGCCCGAGCAGACGGAACAGGATGACGGCATGACCTTGAGCATCCTTACCGTTGCCGGTGCCCTGCTCACCACGCTGGCCGTGGCTGCCTTTATGTAACGACCTGTTTTCGCCTTACACTTCATCAAACCATCAATCGAAAGGAAGATCCCCATGTCTGTTATGAAACTGCCTGCTAATTACGCCGTCATCAACGAAGAGGAAATGGTCTATCTGGACGGCGGTGCCAGCGACCTGTACAACGACTTCCTGAATGTGGGCAAGGTGTTCAACGCCATCGCCCGCATCTTCTCGGGTGCAAGCTCCATCATCAACAACGTCAACGTGATCTATCAGTCCTTCCTGACCCTGAGCGACCTGCTGAAGGGCTTCTGAGCATCTCCGCGCTTTCTGTAATTTTCAAGAACTGTTCTCATTTAGGGGACAGTTCTTTTTGTTTTCATCCATTCTTTCAATCTTCCGTAGCCGCACTCCATTTATTGGAAAATATTTTTTATGATTTTTGCAGATAGATGCATAAAGCGGCCCTTTTTGTTACGCTTCTGTTACAGTTTCTGTGATAATATTGTTACACATTCGTATCAGTGTTGTTGCGCTTCCTATGCTATTATATAGATTGTGCGTTTGACTTTTGAATATACGCAGTCCGGTGGAATGACGGTATCTCAAAGCCGCCATTTTCACAACGGAAAATTTGTGTTTGATAACTTTTTTCCGGTCGCTCAGACCATCTTTTGCGGAGAAACAGACCATTATGCCAGACCGTGAACTGCGGCGGATGCGCCGCGCCGAATTAGTCGAGATCATTCTGGCGCTCAAGCAGACCGAGGACAGGCTCCGGGCAGAGAACGCTGCCCTGTCTGCCCAGCTGCAGGATCGTCAGATCCATATTGAAAACGCCGGTTCCATTGCGCAGGCCGCGCTGGAGCTGAACAAGGTGTTTGAAGCCGCACAGGCCGCTGCGGACGAGTATGTTGCATCGGTGCGCGCCGCAAACAAAAACACCGATGCCGCCGCCAATGCCCTGCGGGCACAGGCTGAGGCCGAGGCGGAGCAGATCCTTGCGCAGGCCCAGACCGAAGCCGCGAACCTGAAGGCCCGCACCCAGAAAGAGTGTAACGAGCAGGCAGAGGCTACGGCGCGCAGCCGTGCCCAGACCGAGGCCGACTGCAAGGCCATGCTTGCGCGGACCCAGCAGGAGATCCGGCAGCGCTGGGCCGCTTTTGACCGCCGCGCCAGCGAGCTGCTGGACGGCTACCACAGCACGGAGTTCCTGCCGGAGGAGCGTGCCGAAAAATGCGACAAATGAAAGAGCAAAAGATCAAGTTCACGCCCATTCCCTCCACCGCCGAGGTGAAGGCAGAGCGTGACCGGCTGGCTTACCGCCGCCGCTACCTCCGCGTGCTGCGCAGCACGGTGTATGCCCTGCTGGTGGTTGCAGCCATTGCGGTGCTGTTGGCCACCCTGTTTTTGCCGGTGCTTCAGGTCTCCGGCGACAGCATGAACCCCACCCTGCAGGACAAGGACATCATCCTGCTGGTCAAGACCGGCGACATGAAAACCGGCGACCTGTGCGGTTTTTACTGGCAGAACAAGCTTCTGCTCAAGCGTGTCATCGGCCTGCCGGGCGACGTGATCACGCTGGACGAGGACGGCGTTGTTACCGTGAACGGTCAGACGCTGGACGAGCCATACGTGGACGAGCTTGCCTTGGGGGAATGCGACATCAAGTTCCCCTATCAGGTGCCGGAAAACCGCTATTTTGTGCTGGGTGACCATCGGGCCACCTCCATCGACAGCCGCAGCAGTGTGATCGGCTCGGTGGAAAAAAGCCAGATCGTGGGCAAGGTCTTTCTGAGGGTCTGGCCCTTGTCCGGTTTTTCGCTGATGTCCTAGTCCCGGCGGGGCCGGTATTACTTTTGTAACAGCAGACGGCACAGCTATAATGCTTACCGCTCTGGTGTGTTGGGTCTGCAGAGCGTGCAGATATGGAAGGCAGGGCTGCACCCTTCTTACGCAGCGGCAAGATCATTCCTGCGCTGTATGCGGACCCGATAAAGGAATCAAAAGCAAAATTTGAGAGGAGTTTTTACAATCGATGAAGAAGACGATCAAAAAACTCATGGCGGCTCTGCTGGCTGTTGTCCTGCTGTGCGCCATGGCTGTGCCTGCGTTTGCGACGGATGAGGCGACCGCAGAAACCGGCACTGTCACTGTTCAAAATGTTGTTTCCGGTAAGGCCTATAAAATCTATCGCATTCTGGACATTGATACCCATGACAGCACCTATAACTCTGTTGTTTACAAGGTCAATGCCAAGTGGAAAGACTTTATTAAAAGCACCGGTCGCACATATTTCACCAGTATCGATGAGACGACCGGTGTTGTCGTTGTAGAAAAAGACCTTACTTCTGAAAACATTGCTGCCTTGGCCGCTGCTGCCAAGGCATGGCTGGGCACTCACACCATTGCCGCTGATGGCGAGCAGACTGCTGGCGCTACCGATACTTCGATTCAGTTCACTGGTAAGGAACTCGGTTATTACCTGCTCTCTTCCTCCAGTTGGGGTGAAAACAATGCCGATGCTATTTTCTCTCTGAGCAGCAGCAATCCTAATGTGACTGTCCAAGAGAAAAACGGTAAGCCCACCATCGATAAGAAGATCGTTGAAAACAGCAACACTGTTGAAAACAACACTGCCGGTATTGGCGATTACGTTCAGTTCAAGATCACCGTTAACGTTATTGATGGTCAGCCCAGCAACTACACGATTCACGATAAGATGAGCGCTGGCCTGACTTTTGTCAACACCAATGAGCATCCTGTTGGGGTCACTGTTGGCTCCCGTGCTCTGAACGCCACTGAGTACAGCTTTAATGATTCCATCACGGATGACTGCACTTTTGAACTGAAGATCAACGATCGCATTCTGCAGCCCAATGATGTGGTCACTGTTACTTATTGGGGCCAGATCAATTCTTCGGCTGTGATCAATCCCGGCTCTAATACCAACGAAGCCAAGCTGACTTATGGCACGAGCGGCAACAGCTCCTGGAAGCAGACCACGACTAAAGTCTTTGGCTTTAAGGTCTTTAAGCACGCTGGCACTGATACCGATCACCTGCTGCCCGGCGCAGAGTTCCGCCTCTACAAGACTGTCGGCGGGGAAACCTACTATGCTCAGTTCGATGCCAACGGCCTGCTGACCGGCTGGACCACCGACGCTACTGCTAGCGGTGTTACCATGACTTCCAACAGTACTAAAGCACTCGTTCTGAGCGGTCTGGATGCTGGCACCTACCACTTGGAAGAAACCAAGGCTCCCGATGGCTACAACAAACTGACCGCTCCCGTTACTGTTACTATTACCGAAGAAGGCAAGGTCAACGAAACCACGAATGGCACTGTATACGTTTCCAACAACGCCGGTGCTACCCTGCCCTCCACCGGCGGCATGGGCACCACCCTGTTCTACGTCATCGGCGGCGGCCTGATGGTGGCTGCAGTGGTCCTGCTGGTCACCAAAAAGCGCATGGAGAACAAGTAATTCTTCTCCCCGGAAAAATCCTATAACAACAGGAGATGCGGAGGTCTTGCGGCCTCCGCATCCTTTCCTTAATCTTATAACATTAGGGAGTAGCCCATGAAAAAGAACAAAAGCACCATCATCCTGATCCTCGTCTTTTTCGTGGGTCTATCCGTGATGTTATACCCCACCATCAGCGACTACGTCAACCAGCTGCACCAGACCCGTGCTGTGGCCAACTACGCCGCCGATGTGGATAAGCTGTCGGATGCGGATTACACCGCCTATTTTGAAGCGGCCGATGCCTTCAATGCGCAGATCGCCGCAGACCCGGATGCCCTGTATTTTCCGGACCGGTTCCCGTCCTACGAAAGCACGCTGGATGTGACCGGCACCGGCATCATGGGCTATATCACCATTGAAAAGATCGGCGTGGAGCTGCCCATCTACCACGGCACCAGCGATGCCGTGCTGCAGGTGGCCGCCGGTCATCTGGAGGGCACCAGCCTGCCGGTGGGCGGTGCCAGCACCCACGCGGTCATTTCGGCCCACCGGGGCCTGCCCAGCGCCAAGCTGTTCACCAATCTGGATCAGCTGGAAGTGGGCGACACCTTCACCATCACGGTGCTGGACCGGACTCTCACCTATGAGGTGGACAACATTTCCATCGTCCTGCCCACCGAGACCGACAGCCTGAAGGTGTCGGAGGGCAAGGACTACGTCACCCTGATGACCTGCACGCCCTACGGCATCAACACCCACCGGCTGCTGGTGCGGGGACGCCGCATCACCACACCGGACAAGCTCAAGCACATCCGTGTGACCTCCGATGCCATCAAGATCGAGCCCATCCTCACCGCGCCCATCATGGCGCTGCCCCTGCTTCTGGTGCTGCTGTTCTGGCTGCTGTTCGCTCCCCGCAAACGCAGCTCCACAAAGGACGAAACGCACAAAACGCAATGAGCAGCCGCTTTTATCCGCAGCTTTGCGCGGAATAAGATCTCCAACAAAAAAGCATCTGCAGCCGTAATGACTGCAGATGCTTTTTTTGCCTGTTCAGCGGTCCTCCCGGAGGGAGAGCCGGTTTTGTTTACTGCTGTGCCTGCTGCTCGGCGCGCTTGGCTTCCAGCGCCAGAATAGCGTCGCGGCGGCTCAGGTTGATGCGGCCCTGCTGGTCGATGTCGGTCACCTTGACCACGATGGCGTCACCCACGGCCACCACATCCTCCACGCGCTCCACACGCTTGGTGTCCAGCTTGGAGATGTGCACCAGACCTTCCTTGCCCGGTGCGATCTCCACGAAAGCACCAAAGTTCATCAGGCGGGTCACCTTGCCCTTGTAGATGGCACCGATCTCGGGGTCCTCCACAATGGTCTTGATGGTAAAGATGGCGCGCTTTGCGTCCTCCTGATCCACGGCAGAGACGAACACATGGCCGTCCTCCTGCACATCGATCTTGCAGTTGCAGGTGGCGCAGATGTCCTGAATGACCTTGCCGCCCTTGCCGATGACGTCCTTGATCTTATCGGTGGGGATCATCATGCTGAACATCTTGGGTGCGTAGCGGCTCAGCTCGTGGCGGGGCTCTGCGATCACCGGTTTGATGATCTCGTCCAGAATATACAGGCGGCCCTTGCGGCACTTCTCAAAGGCCTCGGCAATGATGTCGTAGGTCAGGCCGTCGATCTTGATGTCCATCTGGATGGCGGTGATGCCCTTGCGGGTGCCGCCCACCTTGAAGTCCATATCGCCGTGGAAGTCCTCCACGCCCTGAATGTCCAGCATGGTCATCCAGCGGTCGCCCTCGGTGATCAGGCCGCAGGAAATGCCGGCAACGGGTGCCTTGATGGGCACGCCTGCGTCCATTAGGGCCAGCGTAGAGCCGCAGATGGATGCCTGAGAGGTGGAGCCGTTGGAAGAGAGCACCTCAGACACGCAACGGATGGTGTAGGGGAACTCTTCCAGAGAGGGCAGCACCGGCACCAGAGCACGCTCTGCCAGTGCGCCGTGGCCGATCTCGCGGCGGCCGGGGCTGCGCGGTGCGCGGGCCTCGCCCACAGAGTACGGCGGGAAGTTGTAGTGATGGATATAGCGCTTGGTCTGCTCGTCGGTCAGATCGTCCATCAGCTGGTTGTCCTTGGTGCCGCCCAGAGTGCAGGTGGTCAGCACCTGAGTCTGGCCGCGGGTGAACATGCCGGAGCCGTGCACGCGGGGCAGGATACCCACCTCAGCAGCCAGCGGGCGGATCTCGTTGATGCCGCGGCCGTCCACGCGCTTGCCCTCATCCAGCAGCCAGCGGCGCACCACGAACTTCTGCATCTTGTAGCTCACGAGGTCGAGATCAGCGGCGGTCAGGTCGGGGTACTCCTCGGCGATGCGGTCCATGATGGGCAGCAGGGCGGCGTCACGCACGTTCTTGTCGTCGGTGTCCATGGCGGCCTTGAAGTCGTCCAAATACTTGTTCTGGATGGCGTGGAACACGTCCATATCCAGACCCACCACCTGAAAATCGATCTTCGGCTTGCCGCGCTCGGCCACGATCTTGTTGATGAACTCGATGATCTTTTTGATCTCCACGTGAGCGGCCTTGATGGCGTTCAGCATGGTGTCCTCGTCCACCTCGTTGGCACCGGCTTCGATCATCACGATCTTGTCCATGGTGGCGGCAACGGTCAGGGCCAGATCGCTCACCTTGCGCTGTTCCTGCGTGGGGTTCAGCACGATCTCGCCGTCCACCAGACCCACCTGCACGCCGCCGATGGGGCCGTTCCACGGGATGTCGGACACGGCAGTGACCAGAGAGGCACCGATCATACCGGCGATCTCGGGGCTGCAGTCCGGGTCAAGGCTCATCACAGTCATGGTGATGCACACGTCGTTGCGCATTTCCTTGGGGAACAGCGGGCGCATGGGGCGGTCCACCACGCGGCTGGTCAGGATGGCGCGCTCGCCGGGGCGGCCCTCGCGGCGCATAAAGCTGCCGGGGATGCGGCCTGCGGCGTAGAGCTTTTCCTCATACTCCACGTTCAGGGGGAAGAAATCCACGCCCTCGCGGGGCTTGGGGCTCATGACCACGTTGCACATGACGCAGGTCTCGCCGTAGCGGATCAGCGCACTGGCGTTGGACAGGCCGCACATCTTGCCCATTTCTACCTTGAACGGGCGGCCGGCCAGCATGGTCTCGTAGACCTTGAAGTTTTCAAAGGTCTCTTTGCGGGAACCAAATTCAATTGCCATTGTTTTTGCCTCCTTGTTTTTGCGGATCTTTTATTCTCCAAAGGCTGCGGCACGCGCATCATAGCAATAAATCCAGCGTCCCTGCCCGCAGGCACAGGCGCTCGATTTACTGCTGCAACACGCTGCCGCCGCCATTTGTACAGAAAATATAAAAAGCAAAAGGCAGGCACCTTTGCGGTACCTGCCCTCTGTTTAAATTACTTACGCAGACCCAGAGTTGCGATCAGAGCACGGTAACGCTCGATGTCCTTCTTCTGGAGATAAGCCAGCAGATTGCGGCGGCGGCCAACCATCTTCATCAGGCCGCGGCGGCTGTGGTGATCGTTCGGGTTCTTCTTCAGGTGCTCGTTCAGCTCGTTGATGTGAGCGGTCAGCAGAGCGACCTGGACTTCGGGAGAGCCAGTGTCCTTCTCGGTCAGAGCGACTTTGGCCATAACTTCCTGCTTGTTCATAGTAACATACCTCTTTATAAAATTTTATGTGCCAATGGAACAGCGGCGGGAAACGGCATTCCCAAAAGCGGGCATACTCCCAGCCCCGTACCACGGTAACAGATACAGTATACCAGAACCCTGTGCAAAATGCAAGGATATTTTTTGCATCCTGCCTTTATTTTTTTACGTACTGGTGCCAATACAGCTGCACCTCCGGCAGCTTTTTCCTGCGCAGCAGAAATGCGGTGGGGATCAGGTACAGCAGCACCGACAGAAGCATGGAGGCATCGTAGCCGCTCACGGCTTCGGCCACCGTGGTGGTGCCGTACAGCCCGCCGATGAGCATGGAGGAGATGTCCATTGCGCCGTGCAGGAACACCGTCACCCAAAGGTTGCCGGTACGGAAGTAGACTGCGGCAAACAGCGTGCCCAGCGAAGCCGCAAACACGCACTGCATCAGCACACCGAAGGGTGCCGAGCCCAGAATATTGGTCAGGTGCGCCGCACCAAACAGCACGCCGGACAGCAGGCAGGCCTTCCACACACCGGCACGGCTGGTGCCGAAGTGTTCCAGCAGGGTCTGGGCGATGACGCCGCGGAAGATGAACTCTTCCGCCACGCCCACCATGGCCATGTTGGCCAGAAAGGTGCAGATGCGCACAGCGGGCTGCAGCGTGCCATTCTCCGGCCGGCCCAGCAGCAGCGAACCAAAGGTGTTGTAGCCGATGAATACCAGCGGGTACATGCCCACCAGCAGGCCGTTGAAAAAGCCGCTGCCGCGGCGGCGCAGCAGCCCGGCATGGTCTGTCCGCACCAGAAACAGCACCGCCACCAATGCGCCCACCAGCTCCTGCAGGGTGCTGTAGAGATATGTATCCAGTGCAGAGAAATCTGCCCGGAGCAGCACCAGCACAATGGTAAAGATCAGATCGGTGACAAACAGGCTTGCCAGAAAGACCACTTCGGCCAGAACACAGAATACGATCGGGTGCGCAGTGCGCAGTCGTTTGAGCATGAGGTACCCTCCTGAAATGTTGATAGCTCTATTCTAACACACTTTGCCGCAAAACGATATAGCCAACACAAAAAAGCAAGTGCCCCGCATCTCCATCAAAAATTTCCGGTCTTTGATGAAAAGCGCTGCACTTGCTTTGATGTCAGAACAGCAGTTTCCGAACGCCGCATTTTGCAGCAGCCCCATATGAGGGGGGCTTTTCTCTACAGACTGTTACTTATTCTTATACATATCCTGATAGTAGTTCTGGTAATCGCCGCTGGTGACGTGGTCCATCCACTCCTGATGGTTCAGGTACCAGTCGATGGTGAGCACGATGCCCTTCTCGAAGGGGGTCTCGGGGTACCAGCCCAGATCGTTCTTGATCTTGGTGGGGTCGATGCCGTAGCGGCGGTCGTGGCCCAGACGGTCGGCCACATGCTTGATGAGATCCTCGCTGATGCCCTCGTCCTGCAGACGGTCGTGCAGCTGGTTGATGATGGTCTTGACGATGAAGATGTTGGGGCGCTCATTGTGGCCGCCCACGTTGTACACCTCACCGATCTTGCCGCCGTTGGCCACCATGTCGATGGCCTTGCAGTGATCCTCCACATACAGCCAGTCGCGGATCTGCATACCGTCGCCGTAGACGGGCAGCTGCTTGTGGTGCTTGACGTTGTTGATCATCAGGGGGATCAGCTTCTCCGGGAACTGGTAGGGGCCGTAGTTATTGGAGCAGCGGGTGATGTTCACCGGCATACCGTAGGTGTCGTGGAAAGCCATAACGAACATATCGGCGCTGGCCTTGGAAGAAGAATAGGGGCTGTGGGGGCACAGCGGAGTGGTCTCCATAAAGAAGCCGTCCGCACCCAGAGCGCCGTACACCTCATCGGTGGACACCTGCAGGTACTTCTTGCCCTCTTTCCAGGTCTTGGCGTCGGCGTCGTACCATGCCTCCTTGGCACGCTGCAGCAGGTTGACGGTGCCCATCACGTTGCTCTGCACAAAGATCTCGGGGTTCTTGATGGAGCGGTCCACATGGCTCTCGGCGGCAAAGTTGATGACGTAATCGAAATCATACTTCTGGAACAGGCCTTCCACCAGCTCCTTATCGCAGATATCGCCCTGCACAAACACATGGCGGGGGTCGCCCTCCACGTCCTTCAGGTTTTCCAGATTGCCGGCGTAGGTCAGCTTATCCAGATTGACCAGCAGGATCTCCGGGTACTTTTTGAGCATATAATGCACAAAGTTGGAACCAATAAAACCGGCGCAGCCGGTGATCAGATAGGTTTTCATAAATCAAGTTTCCTCTATATCGTTTGTATCCGCCGCAGCTTGCGCACTGGCGGTGTTGTTGTCTCTGTCTTCTTCTGCATGATAGTGCTTTGCAATCACGCATAACTCTCGGTTCATGGTATTGATCGTCCTGCTCATTGCTTTGGTATATTCTGCCAGACCGCTGCTCATGTTGCTCAGTTCTTCGTGGGTGGCTCTGGTATACTCCACCAGCTCTGCAAAAGCGTACATCGCCCATGCAAGGAACATCTGCAGCATCCAGAGCACCACAGCAGCTACCAACCCCAGCACAATGGCTGCAAAGAAACTGAAGTATTTCAGCCCCTCATAAACATAGCCGTACAGCATGACCGAAAGCACAAACGCCAGCACACACTGCACCTTTGCAAGGAGCTTCAGGGCCTTAACAGGTCTGCTAAAAATCGCATCCAACATGATACATCATCAGTCTTTCATGCCGTTGTCGCCGTCCCAGTGGGTGAAGAAGCAGGCCAGAGCATCCTTCCAGTCGCGCACGTCGTTGCCCACGGTGCAGCGCAGCATCCGGTTGTCCAATGCGCTCCACTTGGGGCGGTCGGCGCTTTCCGGGTGCTTTGCCTTGTATTCCTCGCTGGTGCAGGGAGCCACAGCGGCATCCACGCCGGACAGGCGGATGATCTCGGAAGCGAAATCATACCACGAACAGATGCCCTCGCCGGTGCAGTGGTACAGGCCGTACTCGTGGGTGACGCACAGCTGCAGGATCTCATGGGCCAGATCCACCGCGTTGGTGGGGTTGCCGCACTGGTCGTTGACCACTTCCAGCTTGCCGAACTTTTTGCCCGCGTTCACGATGGTCTTGACGAAGTTCTTGCCATAGTAGCTGTAGAGCCATGCGGTGCGCACGATGAAGTGGCGATGGCAGAACTGTTCCACGTACTTTTCACCCATGAGCTTGGTGGAGCCGTAGGCGCTGATGGGGCCGGGAATGGTGGCCTCGTCCTGTGCAACGCCGCCGTTCTCACGGCCGGAGAACACATAGTCGGTGGAGACGTGCACCAGACGGGCACCGGTCTTTTCGGCTGCCTGTGCCAGATTGCGGGGGCCCAGAGCATTTGCCTTGAAGGCGGCGTCATGGTTCACCTCGCAGCCATCCACATTGGTGTAGGCGGCGCAGTTGATGATGACGTCCGGGCGGTTGCGGCGGACGAACTCGTCCACCATCTTATAGTTGGAGATATCCAGATCCGGCAGGTCCACGGCGATCACCGTAGCGTTGATCAGTTTATCCGGGATGGGGCCGATCTCGCTGCGGCCTTCGTGCAGCTGCTTGATGATCTCGGTGCCCAGCTGGCCATTGCAGCCGGTAACAATGATTTTCATATGGGTACGCCTCTCTTTTGCTTAGTAGCGCAGCTTGCCGTCTGCAACATTCTTCAGGTGCTGGCCATAGGGGCTCTTGCCATAGCGCTCAGCACTTGCCATCAGGGTGTCGCGGTCGATCCAGCCGTACTTGAATGCGATCTCTTCCGGCGCACTGATCTTGATGCCCTGACGCTTCTCGATCATGCGCACAAAGTCGGCTGCTTCCACCAGACTGTCCATGGTGCCGGTGTCCAGCCATGCAAAGCCGCGGCCCAGCAGCTGAACATCCAGCTCGTCCTTCTTCAGGTACATGTCGTTCAGAGTGGTGATCTCCAGCTCTCCGCGGGCAGAGGGCTTGACCTGCTTTGCCATCCGGACGACTTCCTTGTTGTAGAAGTACAGGCCGGTGATGGCGTAATTGGACTTGGGATGCTGAGGCTTTTCCTCCACGCTGAGCACCTTGCCGTCCTTGTCGAACTCCACGATGCCAAAGCGCTCCGGGTCCTGCACATAGTAGCCGAACACGGTGCAGCGGCCTTTGTTTTCCGCATTGGCGGCGGCGGTCTTGAGGATCTTGGAGAAGCCGTTGCCGTAGAAGATGTTATCGCCCAGGATCATGGCGCAGCAGTCGTCGCCAATGATCTCTTCGCCCAGAATAAAGGCCTGTGCCAGACCGTCCGGGGAGGGCTGAACTTTATACTGCAGATGGATGCCGTACTGGCTGCCATCACCCAGCAGCGCCTCAAAGCGAGGCGTATCGGTCGGGGTGGAGATGATCAGGATATCCTGAATGCCTGCCAGCATCAGCGTGGACAGAGGATAATAGATCATCGGCTTGTCGTAGACCGGCAGCAGCTGTTTGCTGGTGACCATGGTCAGCGGGTAAAGCCGTGTGCCGGCACCGCCGGCGAGAATAATGCCTTTCATATTTGTGCACTCCTTTAAAATAGATTGAAAAGTTGTGCAGCTGTACGCCGCCCAGACGGAAGGCCGCCCGGATGACGTATGGATTCAAAGCGGAGCTGCGTCCGCTGTAAACGATTTTGGGGCTGCTCTCCCCTGCCCGGAACGGCAAAATGGGATAGCAGTTCACTTTATTTTACTATCAAATCACACAAAAAGCAAGAAAGAACGGCTTTTCCGAAAAATTTTCCGGAAAAGCCGTTCTGAAACTCCTTCAATCTCGCATTTGCTCCGCCCAAAAGGCCCCCTCTCCGAGGGGGCTGGAAATGCCGCAGGCATTGACTGGGGGAGTTACCACGCAAAGCCCCACTTGGAAAAATAGCGCAGCAGGCTGTGCAGCTGCCACAGAAAAGGCTTCAGGCTGCGGTGCGCGGCGCGATGCCATGCATGGATGGCGGTGTACTGGGGCACCAGATACGCCTTGCCCCGGGTGCGCATCTTCTGGGTCAGGTCGGCGTCCTCCACATACATGAAGTAGTCCTCATCAAAGCCGCCCACGGCCTTGAAGGCTGCAGTATCCACCGCCGAGAAGCTGCCGGTGCAGAACTCGATCTCAGTGGGGCTGGTCAGGTCCCTGTCTGCCATCAGATAACGCTCGTTATACTTGGCCCAGAATTTCAGGCAGGGCAGCTGGCGGTACACCATGGCCCGCACACTGCACCGGCGCAGCGGCAGACGCTGGGGCCTGCCGTCCGGGAAGGTAAGTGCAGGCCGCGCCATCACCACGCCGGGGTGCGCCGTCATCCAGTCCGCAAGGTCACTGAGGGTGTCCTCCGTCAGCTGGATGTCCGGGTTCAGGATGAAGTGCACCCGGCTGTGCAGCAGGTTGAGCACCGTGTTGTGGCCGGTGCCGAAGCCGCCGTTCTCTGTGCGGCAGAGCACCTCCACCTTCTGGTCCTCGCGGATGTGCAGGGTGCCGTCCTTCGCGGCCTTGGCAAGGCGCTGGCCGCTTCCGTCCGGGCTGGCGTTGTCCACCAGATACAGTGTCAGCGGGTGGCGGCGGGTGCAGTCCAGCACAGTCTGTGCCGCCCTGAGCGCTTCATCCGCGCCGTTATAAACTACGATACAAGCAGAAAGCTCCACCGGGGTTCCTCTTTTCAATCAAAAATTCCTCATAAAGCTCGCCCTTCGGGAGAGCTGCCTGCGCAGCAGACTGAGAGGGTTTTACTCCAGCGGTTTGATGTCAAAGCTGAAGTCCTCTTTCATCAAATCAAAGTTCGGGTTCATGCAGGGGTCGCCTGCGGCCAGCTGCTTTGCCCACCGCTTCTGGAAGCGCTCCACCTCCGAGATAAAGCGCTTGCGCTTGACCGGGTTCTCGTCCAGACCACGGCTCTTGCTCTCATAGTGGTACAGCTGGGCAAAGGGGGTGAACACGTTGGTATAGCCCGCCTCGCGCACGCGCACACAGAAGTCCACATCGTTGAAGGCCACGGCAAAGCTCTCGTCCAGACCGTTCACCTGCTCGTAGACGCTCTTGCGCACCATCAGGCAGGCAGCAGTGACTGCATACACATCCTGTGCATAGACCAGACGTCCCATATAGCCGGGGTGGCCCACCGGGAAGTTCTTGTGCATGTGGGCCGCAAGGGTCAAAAAGCCGAAGCCGATGCCCGCATGCTGGATGGTGTTGTCCGGGTAGAGCAGCTTTGCGCCCACGCAGCCCACACGGTCCTGCTGGGCGTACATGAGCATTTCTTCGATCCAGCGCGGAGAAATGACCTCCGTATCGTTGTTGAGCAGCAGCAGGTATTCGCCGGTGGCCTCCCTTGCGCCAAAGTTGTTCAGGGCGCTGTAGTTGAAGCCGGTGCCCTGCCATGTGATCACCCGCAGGTTCCGGTGTTCCTTCTGCAGCCTTTCATAGCAGCGGAAGGTGGCAGGCTCCCTGCTGTTGTTCTCAATGACGATGATCTCGAAGTCCTCATAGGTGCTCTTGCGGCAGATGGACTCCACGCAGGTGCGCAGGTCGGAGGAATGGTCGCAGCTGGGGATCAGGATGCTGACCCGGCCCGGCTTTGTGATGGTGTAATCCGTCTTATAAAAGCCCGGCGTGCCCGGGATCATGGACACCTCGTCCACCGGGATGCCCATACGCTCGTAGTGGGCATACAGGGCCTTGACCGCAGCTTCCAGACAGTAGGTCTTGGCCGAAATGTTGCTTGCCACGCTGGTGGGGCTGGAGCGCCAGTAGTACAGCAGGTGCGGGATATGCACGATCTTGTGCGCCTTTTCGGTCAGACGCAGATAGAGGTCGTAGTCCTGACTGCCGTTGAACGCAGCGCGCTCATCGCCGCCCACAGCGGCCAGCAGCTTTGCGCTGAACACGCTCAGATGGCAGATATAGTTGTTGGAGCGCAGATTGTCCAGCATATAATCCGGCTTGAAGTGGTAGACAGTCAGGTGGTCGATGTCACCCTCAAAGGTCACTTCATCGGTGTACACAAAGTCTGCACCCTGTTCGGCAATGGCCTGTGCCACGTACCACAGAGCACACGGGTGCAGGATGTCGTCATGGTCCAGCAGGGCGATGAACTCACCCGTTGCCAGCGCAAAGCCCTGATTGGTGTTGCCCGCAATGCCCTCGTTCTTTTCCAGCTTCCGGTAACGGATGCGGGGGTCTTCCGCCGCACGGGCTGCTACGGTCTGGCCCACCGTCTCGTCCTGACCGGCGTCCACAAGGCAGAGCTCCCAGTTCTGATAGGTCTGGTTCTGCACCGAGTCCAGCAGCTCCACCAGAAACTGCTGCGGTGTATTGTACAGCGGCACCACGATGCTGATGCGCGGCGCGGCGGGCTGGTCGGCCGCCTGCCTTACCAGCAGCTCTGCGCTGGCAAAGCGGTCGGCGCGCATGGTCCTGCCCGGGAACAGCTTCGCATATTCCTTTTTGGCCTTTGCCTGCGCACGCACGCCGGAAATGCCCACCCGGCGCAGCTGGCCCAAAAAGACGAACGGTGGGAAGGTGTGTGCCAGCTGACGGCCCTTGCTGACAAAGTAGCGCAGCGGCCAGCTCATCTTCCAGAAGGTGGAGCTGGTCACATTGTTCAGCGTCTTTTCCAGATCCTTCTCGTGGCTGCGGCTGAGGGAAAGGTCGCTGCGCAGACGCTCCAGCTGAGCCGTCTGCTCTTCGCCGGTGCGTTCGGCCTGCTGCATCCGCTCCCGCAGTTCATCCAGCGTCATTTCATAGCCGGCCAGCAGCTGCTGCACGTCCTGCACTGCACTGCTGCGGCAGAACAGCGCGGTCTGCTGGGCCTTGCCACGGTTCTTCCACTCAAAATCACGGTAAAGGCCCTGTGCAGCCAGCTGCTTTGCACAGTCAGCCATGGCCGATGCATCGGTGCACACCAGCAAGACCTGTGCACACTGCAGTGCGGGCAGGTCCACCCATTCCGGGTCCTCCACCACCAGCAGGGCAGCGGTGCCCAGTTCTGCGTTCTCCGGCAGCAGCTGTGCGCCGGTCTTTTCCAGTGCTTCGGCCAGTGCGCCGCTGCCGCCCAGCACCTGAATGCTGGCGGGGGTCAGCTCCCGCACGATGCGCTGTGCCAGTGCACGGCAGCGCTCGGCCTGTCGTTTGGTTTCTTTTTCCTGATCCATTCCGATCTCCGCTCCTATGGAACTTTTTTATCTTAAAATGATCTCTCAAAAAATCACATAATCTATAGTATACCAAATCCGGCACGATTTGAGAAGGTTTTTGCCGGATTTCTTTGCCGGTTTCCGCTGTTTACCAGTGGAACAGTCTGTGCAGCCAGCCAAAGAACCCATCGCCGGAGCTGCCGGAAGCGGAAATACCTGCACCGGTGTAGTAGTGGCGCAGGATCTCCCGGTAGCCCATGCCCTGCTCCTGTGCGTAGCCCACAGCACCGCACTGGCTCATGCCCACGCCATGGCCGAAGCCGTAGTAGGTCATACAGGGCGTGCCGCTTTCGTCCGCGCCAAAGTCGAAGCAGTAACGGGAGGAAACGAACTGGCCGATATAGCGGTAGCTGCGGCCATTGGACACAAAGGTGTTGTACTGCACAAAGCCGCCCAGATCCTTGTGGGTGGTGTCGGCGCTGACGTAGGGCTCACCGGTGCGGCTGTCGTTGTACTCTTTATAGGTATAGTCTTTTCCGATGACCCGGCGCAGCTTGTTGTGGTACTGCTCCTCGTAAGGGCTCTCCACACTCTGCAGATACGGCACATCGGTGCCCCATGCGTCCCGGCTGGAACAGGTGCCGTACACGCCGGTCTGGGTGTTGTAGCCTGCACTGGCCGACCACACGGCGTCGCAGACGCTGCCGTTATAGGTGAGCACCTCGTTCTTCACCGGCTCCACCGCCCTGCGGATCGCCTCCCGTGCCGAGGACGGGATCTGATCCACCGGGGTGTAGATGAGGGCATTGGACGAGGAGCCGTACTGCTTGTGGTATTCCAGATAGGAATGGATGGCCACCGCCTGTGCCTTCCACGCCTGCTGGGCGGCGCTGGCACTGACATAGCTGCCAATGGACCCCAGCTCGGTGTAGGTGATGCCCACCAGACAGTCCACCAGATCCAGCGTGACGTTGCGCCGCAGGCCCTGCCCCTTGATGTTCAGGTAGGGCATGGTGATGGTATCCGAAGAGCCGAACAGCCACGCAAGGCAGTTTTCCTCCTCGGCAGGGATCAGGGTGGTATCCGCCCCGCCAATGGTGACCGCTGCCGAAGCCGCCGGGGCCAGTACGCAAACGCACAGTACAGCCGCCAGCACAAACGCCGCCGCGCGGCGCGCAAACCGATGCAGATGTTTCAAAAGTGATCTCCTCCTAGTATCCCATGTTTTTTACAGTGTAACACAGCCTGCGCCCGCGGGCAAGGACTGGACTTTCGTTTTTTTGCTTCCGGACAAAAAGAAACCGGAGGGCTGCTCCCTGTGCAGGGCGGCTCTCCGGCAGTGTTTCCGGCTGACGGCGCAGGGTGCCGCCGTTCTCGGCAGACGTTCGATTTTTGCAGCTGCAGGAAACTCAGTCTTGATTTTGTTCCGAAAATCCGCTATAATAGCAATGTTCTTTCAGAATCATGATATCAGCCGATGTGTCGGAATGGCAGACGATGTAGACTCAAAATCCGCTTCGTGACTTTTCGTGTCTGTGCGAGAAATTCACGAGTGTTCGTTGAATTTTGAAAGTTTGTCGGAGCGGGATTTCTTACATCCCTCCTGAACATCCCTCCAATCTTCAGAAACCGGTACTAATGTCCCAAAATTGAATATAAGCCGATGTGGCGGAATGGCAGACGCAAACGACTCAAAATCGTTCGGGAAACCATGTGGGTTCGAGTCCCACCATCGGCACTCCATCACAAAACAGCTTAGGATCGAAAGATTTTAGGCTGTTTTTCTTTTTTGCCTAGTTTCTTATACTTTGGTGTTTTCTGGGAAAATATTGACGATGGCATTGGCAGAAGATACCTTGCTGGAGAAATCCAGATGTGTATAAATGTTGCTTGTTGTGCTGATGTCACTGTGACCCAGCCACTCCTGAATCTCCTTCAGGCTCACGCCATTGGCATAGAGCAGACTGGCACAACTATGGCGCAGATCGTGAAAGCGGATGCGCTTCATCTGGTGTGCGACCAGAAAATCCGGGAAATGCTGACTCAGAAAGTCGGGCCGAATCCGCTTTCCCATTGGGTCTACATAGATATAGTCAAGATAATCGGTGCAATAGCTTCTGCCGCAGACCTTCCGATTCTGCTCCTGCTCCTTTTTCATTTTATTGAGCATCTGCTCACAGGCAGGGATCAGGGGAAGTGTCCGGCAGCTCGACTTTGTTTTTGTCTTATCTCGTGCGATTTCCGTTACCGTTCCGTTGACCTTTGCGGTCACAACCGTATGCTGAATGCTGATTTTCTTGTTTTCAAAGTCAACGGCATCCCATTTCAAACCAACGATTTCACTGCGCCGCAGGCCGTAGAATGCAGCCATGATAACGCCAAACTCCGAAGGATCACCTTGAATCACTTTGAATAGCTGCTCCAGTTCTTCACCGCTGTAAATCTCCGACTTGAACTTTTCCTTACGAGGACGTTCAACGCGATCTGCCGGGTTGGAACGGATCATGCCGATTTGAAAAGCGTACTGCAAGCATTTGCGGATGTTGGCGTGATAGTGAATGACGGTGTTTGCCGTAAGGCCACGATCCAACTCATGCTGGTAGAAGTCTTGGATGTATTTGGGATGCTGTTCCATATCCTGCAATGTATAGTGGAGCGGTTCAAAATATGGGACGATCTTGTGAACGATTGCTCTTTCATAGCTGGTATAGGTTGTGATTTCCACTCGTGACTTCATCATTTTCAACCAGTCCGTGATGAAGTCGGTGAAAAGTACCGGGGAGTTATCAAGGCAGGGGTCAACTTCTTTGATGGGGCTGACCTTCAGCCAATTATTGTCAACGGCATATTGTAGGGCATCGGTCAACTCCTTGTGCCAATCCAGAAGCTGCTGTACACTGGCCTCCTCCTGCTGACGCTCATAGCGGAAGAACGTTTCCAAATCGCGCGGAGAGAGTGCTTTCAAAGACAGCCGCTTCTTTTCAAAGTATGGGACAACTACTCTTCCCAGATCATAAGCATATCTGCCATAGGTTTCGGGCGGAAGGTTCATCACGCTTTCCCGAAGCCAGCGGTTCAGATATTCCGATACCGGCAGGTCGGAAACCTGCTGCATCGTTTCAGGGTTAAACTCTTTTTGTGTTTTACGCAACAGAGATTCAGCTCTTTTTTTGTTTCCTTTAACAGGAAGTCCTGTGCTGATGGATTTGGTTCTGCGCTTTCCATCTGTGTCTTTCCAGCTCAGAATCATCTGATACATACCGTTTTGTTCTCTTAAATGTCCGGCCACATTTGTCATAGTTATGCTCCTTTCTGTTCGCAGCCAAACGTCCTTTGCTTAGGCATCATAAGTTTAGAAGATTCTGGAGTGTTTTGCAAGGATGGCACAAGGGAGTTTGAAAGGTGCATCCCTCCAAGTTGCCGATCCTGATCGAGCAGGTACTCTACCACGCAGAGTTTTGGTATCTTATAGCTGCGTCCTACACGCGCCGAGTGGATCTTATTCTGCTTGACCAACAGATACGCATTCTTCCGGCAGATGCCAAGCATTTCCTGAAGATGCTCCACCGTCACCACATCCGGGTAGTCCTTGAACATCGTCAGATACCTCTCCGTCTTTCGGTCAGGCTCTTCCTGAATCAAAGTGCAGGCTGCGATCTCGCTCATTCCTGTCCTCTCTTTCTAGTTCAATATGTCGATTATTCAGCAGAAAATACTATATGTAAAGTGTGATGGTCTTTTTCGGGGACCATCTCACTTGCCAAAGGAGATATTTGAGCTTAGAACTTCATCGGCAGTGCGTCTTTCCTGCACTTGCCGTTGTAGGTGGTGTAGATGGGGTAAACGTACCGCCGCCAGCCCGGAAGCTTGGCGGGGTTATCCCGGCTGACACGGTAGAGCTCCATGGGATGGACGCCGCTCAGCGCACGGACAAGCCGCTCCTCGCTGTACTGCCCATGATACAGCTGCACAAAGTACATCACGCCCCGCAGGACAGCCGCCCGGAAGGAATCCGGTTTGCCCTCCCACGCTTCCACGATGTGCCGCAGAGCTTCGCAGTAGATCTCTTCGCCCAGCTGGTCGTACAGCTTCAGCGCCGTGCCCACGCAGCCGATGCGGTAGTCGCTCAGCTGCATATTGTCGTAGTTGAGGGAAAGCCCCGCCCGGTTAGTGGCTGCGACAAACGCCTTGGAAGGCGCATCGCCGCCCACCACCTTGGCGCGCAGCTTGATGCCCGCCGACAGGGGTGCGGCGTGACCGTTCTGCTCGGCAAAGAGCAGGGCTTCCTGCTCCATCGTCAGACCGGTGTAGACCTTGCAGAGGATCGGGCGGTCCTCGCCGCCGTTGAGGAGGATGCAGCCCTCGATGGTGTGCTGCCCATCCATTACATAGTACCTGCCGTTGCGGAAGCTGACCTTCGGCTCGTTAACGATGTACTCGTTGAAGTCCCTTGCAATCAGCTCCACCCTCTTGCGCTCTACGCCCCGCTGGTAGATCTCGCGGGGATAGATCAGCTTGCTGCTGTGGATGACCGAAAGCTGGTACGGCGGGTTGATACCAATGAAAGTATTGTTGTCGTTCAGGCGCATCGCATTTCCTCCTTGATTCTCCAAATGTACTTCTCGGCTTCCTCTAAGATCTCAGTCACCTGCTGCTTCCGCTTCGGGCTGGTGAGCAGGCTGGGATTGAAGGTGAAGCTATATTCGAGCCGCTGGATCATGGCATGAACCGCGGATTGCAGTTCGGTGTACAGCATCATTTCCTCGATGCTTCCGGCGTTCTCAAAGGACGACCGGATGGGCGTATAGGGGTAGACAGGCGGTTTGCCATCCACCACCTCAGGCGGCGCATAAACCGCCGTAGAGCGCCGGATAGGCTCTATCTGCTGGATGCTGCCCATAGGGTTCAGCGCAAGGCTGATGCGAACCGCATCATCCACCCGGCGCATCTCCTCCGGGGTCAGATGCCCCAGATACTTCAGTGCCCGGCTTTTGTCGATGGTGAAGATCTGCTCTGCCTGCACAACAGACGGCATATTCAACCCTGCGTTTTCCAACAGGCAGTGGGTCGGCTGATTTACTTTCTTTTCCGCCTTGCTTGTCATGGTCGCAACGATCAGGGTTGGAGAGTGGTAATTGCCCACGTCATTCTGAAGAATGACCGCCGGGCGGTCACCGTGCTGTTCCGAGCCGGTGCTCGCCCCGAAATGGGTGAAGAAGATGTCTCCGCGTTGGAATTTCCAGTTTTGCTGCAAAATTGTACCTCCATGTTGTTATGTGCAAAGCCCGCTGCCGGATGTTCCACAGCGGGCTTCGTTCAAGGTATGGTGGTATGGTTGGGGTCAGCGGTGCATGACCACATAATCATAGCCGCGCCTCATCTGGCAGACGGTGCAGGTGTCCATGCTTCGGTCAGCGCTGGGTACAAGCGCGATCTTGAAAGCCTTTGCATCCACAAAGTGCCGCAGACAGGTGCCGCAGAGGGTGCGGATGGACTTGACCATCTCAGGGGTCAGCTCCATCTCCTCGTAGATTTCCTGCTCGCGCACCGTGGGGTTCAACTCGTCCATAAAAGTGTCCTCCTATGTATCAAAAGTGGATATTCGGGTAAAGAATAAATAAGAATACGTAAAAAACGGGAACTGCCGGATGCACAGAACGTACCCGGCAGCTCCCGGATCAATATGATTAAAGGTCTCGCATATTCGCCCTCGGCCCCCTGCGAGTGGGGCATGAACATCTGGCAGCGGACTTGTACCGCTTCATTGGCATTTCAGCCACCCCGTCTGCTTTGTGACCGGGCCGCGAATTACGGAAGTATCATTATCGGAGTACCAGATGACGGAACTATTCAGTTTTCAAGGTCCCTGAGGTCGGACGTTTCGCCCTGCGGCAGGTGCCGCTTGGGAAATTGTCCTCTCACTTGGTAGCCGACGAGAAAGGTCAATTCGTAGCATTGAAATTGAAGTTTTTCAAAAATTTAGTAATTCTCTTGATTTTGATACTAATAGTGGGCCGAGATACGCCGTAGACTTTAGAAATTTCAGTGATGTCGTATCCCTCGTAAGCGTACATGGTGATGATTTCCAAATCTTCGGTTTTCAAAGTTTCGAGTGCAGTAAGCAACTGCTCGTTCTCAATCTCACCAATCCATGCAAAACGGCTTTTAGTTTCGTGGTAAGTATCTGTCACGGTAATCGCATCCTGATAGCGTAGCATCAAAGGCGACGCTTCTTCCTCAGAGCTTTCATACGCAGGAGCGGTGAATTCCTGCGTCCGCTCGATAAAGGTACGCTCCGAATTGAATTGCTGACGGTCATAATCGTACATCTTCTGGATGGCCTCTTTCGTCATTCCCGCAGCTGCGTACTCGATGCGCAACTTTTCCCAGTGTGCTTCAAACTTCTTCAACTCATAGCCTTTATTAAAAGACATCGTAAACCTCCAAATTTTCGATAAGTCGTAAAAAGTCGAAAATTTGGAAGGCTACGGATATTTCGCCGCTTGGGGCATCCATGAAAAACGGACAAACATAAAGCCTGCTCCTTTTTACGGGAGCAGGCTACCTGAAGGCTAAAAAAATAGCCGGACAACCAACTAACAGAGCGGTTCTAAAGCAGAATCACTCTATCAGCTGTTGCCCGGCTATTTGGTGCGCGTTTCATACATTGCCTTGCGGCAATGGCCCGTTGCTCGGTGACGAACAGTCCATATTCAGGGTGCAATGCACCCGATTTTTGAAATTGTGGTTTGTCTAAAAAAGTCAGCGTCTGCGGTAGGCTAAGTCAACTGTTGCTATGTTACCGCACTTGAGGCACTTTATGCTGATAGAGCCTGAACAGCTCTCGTTTTTTTGGTAGAGCTTGTGTCCGCAAACCGGACAAAACCTCCAGCCAATGCTGAATTGTGCCTGCTGTATATTGTTCAGCGGTTTACTCTTAAAAGAGCGATTATTTGACCAAGTCATATTATTCTCCAAATCGAATGACGTCCAATGGATGGCAGTGGATGGGTTTTCCGTTGATGACCTGCATCTGCTGTAATCTGATCCTGATCGCAGACCACGATACCCCGATCCGTGCAGCCATCTCCAGAATTCTTTCATAGTTCGGGTCCGATGCGGATTTGTACAGGATTCCATTTGGCAGGCACAGCGCTGCACGTTCTATTTCGGCGTTGACCAGAAATGTTGGCATCAGCAGCTCCGCTGCAAGGGTATTCGCCTGCCATTCTTCCCATGAGGGCTGTCCGTTTCGTTCCCGATAGGCAATGTGCCCACGGCACTTGACTGCTTTTCCGTAGTCGTTCGGAAACAGGTCAGCCAGTATATGGTGCGCCGCTTCATGCGCTATCGTGAAATTCCGGCATCCGGTGCAGCTGTCTGACGCAAGGGCGGAATCGATTACAACATCCTTCGGCATGAACACCTCCACAAGCTTTGTCCCGTCCCCCAAGGTTACGGTAAAACCGCATTTCTGGAAAACAGTCAGTCCTAGAATACTTCCATCGCTGCATAGCGGCAGCATTTTCACATTCAGCCCAAGAACAGAACTTGCGAGCCGTTCAGGGTCAATGGGTTCTGGGTCATCTTTACTGATCCCGAAACGGGTATAGTACTGGTCGATATACTTACCCGCTATGTGCGAAAGATCTGCGCGGGATAAGTATCTTGCCATTACGAAGCACAGTTTTCCGGCACGGAGCAGTAGGCTTCCACGAACCACTTGCCCCGTTCAAGCCAAAGATTCCGCTTCTGACCGCAGATCAGGCAGGTGAAGCAGTGACCTTTTCCGCCTAGGCGTGATGTCCCATGTTTGACTGCCAAGACACGATCAATTCCATAAGTGTGAGCCTTGTCATAGTTTATGGCAAGAGGGCGGATCTTACCGTCAGGAGTAAAACGAACGTCCACTTCGACGTATCTTTTCTCACGGCGAAGG
>CEAE01026669.1_pt1 | contig 28771 bp, 20 predicted proteins | sample 554951 | NCBI WGS metagenome assembly CEAE01 (sample SAMEA3182076, study PRJEB8094) | gut metagenome | biome: human; feature: gut; material: Stool; isolation source: human stools | place: Canada | collected 2012-03-28
CTATAAAGTCATGTCTGTAAAATGTAACTCACAAGCTCTACAACTCAATGTGTCCCGCGAGTCAGCTTTGATATAATATCATCCTGGCACACATATGTCAACGGATTTTCTGCAATTAATTAAAGTAGTAAAACTATCTTAAAAAACACAAATTTTCTAAATTGTCTGTTTATTATATACAATTCTCACAATTACTATCTGACAGCCTCTATCGCTTCCTTGATATTTGCCACACCGACAATCTCAATTCCATTAATATGCGACACTCCTGCAAGACACACTTTGGGAACAATACACTTTTTAAAGCCAAGCTTCTTTGCCTCAGCCACACGCTGCTCGGACATGGTAACTCCGCGTACCTCTCCGCTTAAGCCCACCTCTCCAAAACATATGGTATCCTCACGCACTATAATATCCTTTTTGCTTGATGCGATTGCAAGCACTATCCCAAGGTCTATCGCCGGTTCGTTCATCCTTATACCGCCTGCTATATTCACATAAGCGTCACAGTCTGACAGTGGCAGGTTGGCTCTTTTTTCAAGGACCGCCATGAGTAGATTTACTTTATTATAATCTGTACCATTTGCTGTACGCCTTGGATTATTAAAAAAACTGTGACATACAAGAGCCTGTATCTCGAGAAGTATCGGGCGGCTTCCCTCTATGGAACATGTGACAATTGATCCTGATGCTCCCTCGGGCTTACCGCTAAGCATATACTCCGACGGATTTTCCACCTCTATAAGTCCCTCCGCCTTCATTTCAAATACGCCTATCTCATTGGTCGAACCAAATCTGTTCTTAACGCCTCTAAGTATCCTGTACGACTCATACCTGTCACCCTCAAAATAAAGCACAGTATCAACCATATGCTCCAACGTCCTCGGCCCCGCAACCGCACCATCCTTTGTCACATGTCCTACTATAAAAACAGAAATACCCAGAGTTTTTGCAAGCTGCATAAGCACTCCGGTTGTCTCCCTGACCTGTGAGACACTGCCCGGTGCCGACGCTATCTCCTCATTGTACATAGTCTGGATGGAATCTATTACAACAACCTCCGGTTTTTTTCGTTGAATCACATCCTTTGCTATATCAAGACTTGTCTCACATAAAAGCTCCAGTGAATCCGTAAAATCACCAAGTCTGTCGGCACGCATCTTTATCTGATGCAGGGATTCCTCACCTGACACATAAAGTAATGGCACCTTTTTTTGTGAAAGTTCCCTGCATACCTGAAGTAGAAGCGTGGATTTTCCTATACCCGGATCTCCTCCCACAAGCACAAGTGACCCCCTCACAATTCCTCCACCAAGCACTCTGTCAAACTCGGCTATACCTGTCACTATACGCTCCTCTTTCTCGCTTTTTACTGCCGAAAGAGGCAGAACCTGTGCCGCCTTTGATTCTTTTTTTACTTTTCCCGACGAGCTTATCGACTTTTTATCTACGGTTTCCTCTACAAATGTATTCCATTCCTTACAGGCTGGGCACTGTCCCATCCATTTTGCCGATTCATAACCACATTCCTGGCAGAAAAATACAGAGGTCTTTCCTTTTGCCATATTGTTCTCCTTTATAAAATACAAAAAGCCCGGCTTTCACCGGGCTAAAAATATGCTCTATTTTCTTGATACTTTGATATCGACTGAATCAACACCCTCAAGCTCTACGCTTAAGCTGAGCTTGCCGCCGAGATTTGTCTTCATAGTACCTGCAACAGCTCCAGCTATATCAATTTCGTACTCTGCCTCCTCTTCAAGGCCAAGAGTAATCTGAGCATCCTCAGGTCCCTCCACAGTAAATGTCACTGTATCAGCAGTCTCCTCGAAATCCATAACCGCTGTTCCCGGAACAGACTCATATACAAAGAGTCCGTTTCTTTCGAGCTTTGTAATCTCCTTAAAGGTCTTTACCTTGTAGATATCTCCATCCTTCTCAAAATTGTCAAGCTTTGCCTTTGCAGCCAATGTATAATCTCCGAAGCTGAGCTTTCCGTTTTCCTCAGTACGGATTAATTCACTTATTACAGCCATTTTTATCCTCCCGTAGCTATATTGATATATTAATTATAAATCCAATTCTACTCAACAGTCAATGAAATTTGTTTGTTTTTCGTAGAAATTATTACCTTATTGCCGCGCTTAATTTTGCCGGTAATAATATCCTCTGACATACGGTCTTCAATCTCCTCCTGAAGTTTTCGTTTAAGAGGTCTTGCGCCATATTTTCTGTCATAGGCTTTGTCCACGATAAAGGCTTTTGCGCTGTCGCGCACTGTGAGCTCTATATCAAGCTGCTCTTTGCAGCGTTTCTTAAGCTCCTTTACAAGAAGTGTCACTATATGCTTCATGTCATCCTTGTTGAGAGCTCTAAATACAATAGTCTCGTCGATCCGGTTCAAAAACTCAGGTTTAAATATACGGCGGACCTCCTCCATGACACTGTTCTTCATACGCTCGTGATCCTGCTTTTCGTCATCACCTGCACCAAAGCCAAGGCGCTTTGGTTCTATAATAGAAGAAGCTCCTGCATTTGATGTCATGATGATTATTGTATTCTTGAAATCAACCGTGCGCCCCTGTGAATCAGTGATTCTACCATCATCAAGCACCTGTAAAAGTATATTGAACACATCAGGATGTGCTTTTTCTATCTCATCAAACAGTATAACAGAAAAAGGATTGCGTCTGACCTTCTCTGAGAGCTGTCCGCCCTCCTCATGGCCCACATATCCCGGTGGTGAACCAATCATCTTTGAAACACTATGCTTTTCCATGTACTCTGACATGTCAACACGTATCATGGCATCTTCTTTGCCAAAGACAGCCTCAGCAAGCGCCTTTGACACCTCCGTCTTACCTACTCCTGTCGGTCCCAAAAACAGGAATGAGCCAATTGGCTTCTTAGGATCCTTTAAACCAACACGGCCTCGTCTGACTGCCTTTGCGACAGCAGAAACAGCCTCCTCCTGTCCTATTACACGCTTGTGAAGTATCTGTTCAAGCTTTGCAAGTCGTCCTGCCTCTGACTCTGTAAGCTTATTTACAGGTATTTTGGTCCATCCCGATACTACATCCGCTATCTCATTTTCGCCGACTACAGGCTGATTTTTGGCTCCTGTGCGACGGTTCTTTCTCATAAGCTTCTGCTGTTTATTTTCAAGCACTTCTTTTTCTGACATAAGCGCGCCGGCAGCTGCAAGATCTCCTTTCGACAAAGCATTTTCCAACTGGTTCTGCTTATCTGTTATCTCTTTTTTCAAAGCAAGCAGCTCGTCAGATGATGTCAGATTCTTAAGCCTTATCCTGGCTGCCGCTTCATCCATCAGGTCTATCGCCTTATCAGGTAAAAATCTGTCATTTATATATCGTGCAGAAAGGCTTACTGCTGCTTTCACACCCTCATCTGTTATGATGACACCATGATGCTTTTCATAGAGTCCCTTTAATCCTGTGAGTATCTCTATTGTCTCATCCGCACCCGGCTCCTCAACCATCACCGGCTGGAAACGGCGCTCAAGCGCAGCATCCTTTTCCACGTATTTGCGGTACTCCTCTATGGTAGTGGCGCCGATTACCTGTACCTCGCCTCTGGCAAGCGCAGGCTTTAATATGTTAGATGCATCTAACGAGCCTTCTGCTCCTCCTGCACCTATTATAGTGTGAAGCTCATCAATGAAAAGCAGTACATTTTTGGCATTTGAAACCTCGCTTATCACCTTCTTGATACGCTCCTCAAACTCACCACGATACTTTGATTTGGCTACAAGCCCGGACATATCAAGAGAAACCAGTCTCTTTCCCAAAAGAATATCCGGAACATTGCCACTGACTATATCCTGCGCAAGTCCTTCTACTATAGCGGTCTTACCCACTCCCGGCTCTCCAATCAGACATGGATTGTTTTTGCCACGGCGGCAGAGTATCTGGATAACGCGCTCCATCTCCTTTTTTCTGCCTATAACAGGGTCAAGAAGCCCTGCCTCTGCCATATCTGTCAAATCTCTGGAATACTGATCTAATACAGGAGTCGCAGAATTGTATGATGTACCGTAACTTTTCATCAGATCCCTGTATGCAGACGGATCCTCACCCATCGCACCAAGAATATCTATAAACATCTTCTGACTGTTAACACCCATGGTGTTTAAAAGTCTTGCAGCTGCACAGTCTCCCTGCAGTACTATAGCCATCAGCAAGTGTTCTGTACCTATCTCATTGCACTCAAATCTATCGGCTTCCTCCGATGCGCGCTCCAATACTCTCTGTGTCCTTGGTGAATAGCCATCCCTGTCCATCACTTCGATGTTATCCCCCGGTGAAATCAGGTCTTCAATCATCGAAATAAGCTTATCATATTCCACATTGCAGGCTGTTAGAATCTCAGCTGCCACACCGGTGCCCTCTTTTATAAGGCCAGCCAGTATGTGCTCTGTTCCAACATAGCTGTAATTCATTTTCTTTGATATACGTGCAGCCAAATCTATTGCTTTTTTAGCCTTACTTGTATATGGTTTCAAGTCATATCCTCCAGTCATATTCACTAATTTAAGTCGATGAACTGCAAATCATCATCTTCGCTGTCATCCTTTGCACTGCTGTCTATAGTCTCAGACGGCTTATTTTCCTCATTGACAAAGCCATCAAGTGCCATTTGAACCTGATTCTTCAATGTATCATCATCTGCAGCATTCTCCTGATTTAAAGCCTCTTTTGAATCAAAATCAGATTTTTCATTCTCAGCAGTTTTCTTTAAATCGGATGTAATTTCTACGGTTCTTCCGACATAGGATGCATCAGATGCTTCTGTACTTTCCGTATTTTCGTCTGATTCTAAAATCTCAGCTATCTGTGACTCTTCGCCAGATTCCTCAGCCGGTTCCCGGATTTCATCTACCTGCGATTCTTCAGCCGGTTCCTGAATCTCATCTACCTGCGATTCTTCAGCAGATTCCTGAGCATCATCATTAGCTTCTATATCATTTTCCTCTATATCGAACTCTTTTGTATCGTCTTCTTCATCATTTTCTTCATTAGCTGTGCGCTTCTTATTTTTCACAATAACCACCAGAAGAAGTAATGCCAGAATAATGATAATAAGAACCAGTATTGCAGCTAAAACAAGATATTTATTGGCAATTCCCGGGACAAGCTCACTCTTTGTTGTATCGTTTTCCTCCTGTGCCACTGTAGGTGTACTGAGCTCATTTCTCATATATGTGCCATCTACGCTATCATATGTGTACCAGCCACTCTCACCATTGTCATTCATAGCGTATACGAGGTAAAAATCCTTTGTCTGATCATCGCTTTTTTCGACTTTAGTCTGGTAGGCTGTTGCCACACCCTTGCCCTCTATGGAGAGCGATATCTCATTATATCCATCAGGCACATCATCCACCTTAGGCAGTAAAACCACTATAAAATGCGACTCTGAATTGATACGGACAAACTCATATGCTGCATTCTGTGCTACATCATATACAAAAAGCCCATTGCCGCTTTCCGACTGTAAATACACAAGCGTGATATCACCAAAGGTGCCATGAAGGGTATTGTATTCAAGTCCGTCAATCACTGTCTTTGAGTGCTCAAAGCCTTCAGGAACAACATCCTCCGGAATGTCATTTACCATAGTCCACTCTGTGCCATTTATATCGAACTTCTTCCAGTTATCCTGCTTATCTGCATTCTCCGAATCATCCTCGGATCTTCTGGTAACAACTATATTGTATGTGCTTGTGCTGCCGTCCTCTGCTGTCACAACAACGCTGACCGTATTCTCTCCAACCTCAAGTGAATCATTGCCTGTGACGGATGTCACACTCGCCTTGGAATCAGCCGGATTTGCTGTAACCGCAAGGCTTGAACAGCTGTAATCTACTGTAGCTGTGTAATCCTTTGTCGCAGCAGAAAACTCAGGGGAAAGCGAACCTGCTGAGATAACAAGCGAACCAAGAGATGCGTTTGAGGATTTCTTTTCCTCTTTGTTTTCATTATCTTTATTTGCATTGCTGTCATTGCCGGTATTGCTGCCGGAATTGTCCTTGTTATCCTTGTTGCTGTTTGAATCGTTGTTTGATGAATCACTTGTTACCGTCACCTTCGTGCTGGCACCGGTAATTATACCTCCGGCATCGTTGCCCTCTGCATCTCCTACAACTGTACAATATGCCTTTATAGTGCAGCTTCCTGCAGCCTTCGCCGTAAATGAAAATGACTGCGATGTGGGATATCCTGCGGCGTCACCAATATTGGCCACACCATCCCCTCCGTTACTCAGTACTCCCTCGTCAGAACTTGAGATAACTACAGTGCCAAAATATCCAGACGGCATGGAAACAGTCACCTTAACTGTTTTTCCAACAGTTATAGAGCTTGAGCTGACACTGAGACCAAGTCCCTGCGCATATACATGCTCGGCAGGTGTGAAAACAAGCATCACCGCCATAACAAGTGATAATATACATCCAAATAATTTCTTCATATCTTTCCTCACATTTCTAATTCTGCGATATCTTTGATTTGCCCAGTATGTGTCTGTTCATGATTATCATATCAAGGGCATTTACAGCACCGTCACCATTAATATCTCCATATACAACAATATCATATGTCTTTTTCAGGTTACCCGAAGCATCATAAACAGCCACTTTATTGCCTGTTGCAACCTTTCCGCTGTTTTCTGAGCCTGAGCTTGTCAGAAGCTTTACAGTACCTGATGCTGATACTGCTATATTCTTCACAAAATCAGCTGCACCGGTTCCAGGCTCAATGCCTGTAATATAAGTACCTATACTGTATTTACCTGATGTTATGTTTACATCTGTATTATTTTGGTTATTATTGTTCTGATTATTATTGCCACCTGCATTATTTGCAGATGCCGCCTGCCTGTTTATATTGATAGTGTATGTTCTTGTATCACCGCTTTGCGACTTGCAATTTACCTTAATTGTATTATTTCCGACAGCAAGCGAATAGCTTCCTGTGCCTGAAACACCACTATTTTCTGAAACTGCATCTGCCGAAACAGTCACTGAGCTTATAGCATTTGAAACAACTGCTGAATAGCTTGTTGTCGCTCCATTGAAGGCCGGTGTGAGTGTTACACCGCTTATCGCAAGCGACTGCAGATAGTTATTGGTATCGCCAGCTTTATCGAAGCCCACTGCTGACGATGGCATATTGTTGTATACAGGTATTTTAAATACAAAAGCCTGATTCTTGTCTGAATATCCTTTAGCCAGACTCTGTCCCTCAGTAAGAGCCGCTGTGGCATTGCCCATGTACTGATGGAAATACAGCGAGCTTTTATTTACTACATTAAACTTCTCAAAATACAGTGTATTTTGACCCTTATTTATATAATTGCTGCCCACCTTTACAGCTCCGCCGCTTATGGACTTTACTCTTGTATTCCAGCCCTGCTTCTTGGCAAAAGACAGACCATTTTTATAAATCTTATCCTTCGTGTTTCCGGTTGCATTAAAATTAAAATAATTATAATATCCTTCGTATCCGGAATATGTACCCGAAATAAGAGGACTCGTTCCCTTTTGTCCCTGCTCCTGCTTTAAACGCGATGCTATATGGTATGCACTTACTCCACTGCTCTTTGCCACATCCATGAATGTGCTTGCATAATTGATTTTCTCACCATTGTTGGAATAGGTCTTTGTTCCCTCCATAAATGTGCCTTTTACTATGGACTGAACACCTTCAAGTGCCTCATTCGGACTGTATGCCAGACTCTGAAACTGAAAAATATTGGTCTCATCAAGAAAATTCCTTGGATCCATGAGATAAGCAATATAGGCACTGCTTGCTGACACCCATCCCGGTTCGTACTCAACCCACGTATTTGTTGACCAGTTATATGCTCCGGCAGCTGTGGATTTCTTGGAATTGTCTGCTGATTTGGATACCAGATTAAGTCCGTTTACACTTTCATTTTCAATCACCGTATCCCAATTCAAACCTGTATTTACAGCCTCAAATGTCCAGCTTGGATACTTATTGTGAAGTGCTGTAAGGTTTGGAATATAGCTGTCAGGAAAGCCTGCATTCTTCATAGCCGTGACAAAATCGGTATTGTCTCCGCTATTATTGTATGTCACCTTTATGTATGTACTGATAGTCCAGCCCGTAAATGCCTTGCCGTTTAAAGTACCCTTGACATTATACCAGACCACACCGTTTACCCTGGTCTCTCCAATTATGTCAACCTGATGGTTCCAGTTGAGTGAGACAACCTTGGTAGTGCCGGATGTGCCTGCTGCATTGCGGACATACACATTGCCACCTGTAATCGTACCTGTAGCATATGCTCCCGATGCGGTTGCAATGGCAAGCTGCTCCTCATTATTCTGCTGTATGGCATCCGCATTGCCGGTGTCTGCCGAAGCATCCCCTGTCTGCGCATTGTCTGATGCAGCTGTACCTGCTGATACAAAATCAGACCTTATATAGCTGACACACTCCTCGTTATTTGCTGCCAGATTGTACTTTGCCTTGTACCACACCTTGCCGTCTGCACCTGTGGTCTGCTCAAGAATAGTAATATCCTTGCCGTTTGAAAGCTTGTGCTCCAGCTCATACTCTGTTCCCGGTCCGCTTCTCGCCGCTACCCAGTATCTCTCATCACACACAACCTTAGCCGCCTGATCCGCATAGACTGCTATGCTGCTGTATGGTGCCAGGTCACATGCAGCTAATGACAATGTTACGACAGAGGCTGCCAGAAATTTATTTATCTTTATCATCAAATCCCCTCTTTCTTATGTGCATTGTTTACATTAATCCATTATCCATTTAATTATAATAGAATATGACCTTTGTATCAATGTATTCGGCAGAAATTTATTATTTTTTTATTGATATGAGGGTCAAAAGGTATTTTGCCCCTCATTTATGATTAATCGAATTGCATGCAAGCATGCATCGATGATACCTTTTGACCCTTTAATCATAATATAAAAACTCCCTTCAACGTGCAGCTCATGCTTACGTTTCAGGGAGTTATCTGATTCATATTCTGCTTTTTCTTACTGTCTCCTGTAGCTTTTTCTAGCTGAACAGGGATTTTATCTTATCCCATAAATCCATGAAAAAGTTACCAATCTTTTCCCAGAAGCCCGGGTCATTTATCTTATCGCCAAGCTTTGATGCCCAGTCATGTGCCTGGTTAATGACTGAATCCCAGTCGATATTGGCATCCTTAAGCTTCATAAGAAGCGATGTCAGCTTTGCAATATCATCATCAGAAAGCTTCAGGTCGTAATCCTTTGCAGCCTCCTTTATCGCATCCTTTATCTGGCTCTCATCCTTGAGCCTTCCATCGGCAAGCTGCTTCTTTAGGTCTGCAATCATTGCCTCGATATCCTGCGAATCGCCGTCAATGCTCTTGTTGAGCTCTCCTGTTGTGACAAGCTCATCCATCGCTGCGTCTGTCACCTTGTCGTCAAGCTTCTTGCCTGTCATCTCCTCGTATGCCTTTAGTGTGCCTACAAGTGCTGCCGTTCCGGAAATAGGGAAAGGTCCTGCGACTATGATTTTAGCATCAGCTATGCCTGCTGTGGCAAGCGCATTCTTGTACATTCCTACCGTACAGTAATTGATATTGTGCGTGGAAACACTAAGACCCGCACCCTTTTTATCCTCTGTAATGAGTACTGAGGAAAGTGACCTTGTGCCAATCTCGCTCTTGCTGATGTATGAATCGAGGTACTTGTGCTCCTCATCATTATTTACATAGACCACATCGTATTTGTCCAGATCAGTGAGCTCGATTCCCATAAATCCAAGCACTGTCGCTCTCTGATCCGGTGTGAGGTCTGCTCCAAGACTTAAGTATGGCTTATCATTATTGCTGATGGTCACCTTGTCGTTTGTCTCACTGCCGGCTGTCGTTGTGCTGTCTGCAGTACTATCTGTGTTACTCTTATCAGCTGCGTCACTGCCTGATACATCAACACTTGAAACTGTATCCGTCTGCGTAGCTGTCTCTGTTGCAAATACTGCCGGATTCATCGTAAACAGTGTCACCGCAGCAAGCACGCTACATACAATACTCTTTGCTTTTTTCTTTATTGATCTAATCATTTTTCCTCCAATCTACTGCTCTATATCATACGAAATTGTAAAGCTGCTTCCGTCGAAGCTGACATCTGCCATGCTTCCGCATACCACAGGCATCATTGGCGACATATGACCTATATCCAGATCCATGATGATTGGCACATTAAAATCTCTAAGCAGTGATGAAAGCGCCTGTCTGTGGTCTATTCCAAACATTTCCTCTCCGAAGTGCGCCGGGCGTCCGATAAGAAAGCCCTTTACATTTGAAAACCATCCTGCATTTTTCATCTGCCACATAGCCCTTCTCATGCCCATCACATTAAGGTCACAAGCCTCAAGGAACCATATGATACCATCATCACTGTAGCACTCATTAAATTCCCTTACATGGTCAAACGATGTACCAAGCAGATTGATAAGACAATCCATGCAGCCACCAAGCAGCCTGCCTCTCATGGTAAGCATGCTTTCCTTTGCCACCGCAGGAATAGAGCTGATACACGACTTTTCAGTCAGGTTGTAGCCCACAAACGGAGCATTCTCATCCTTTATCGATTCCTTCTCCCACATAGGGTAATTGGTAAATGAAAGCTTCCTGCCACAAAGCAGATTAAATGCATCGGTAAGTGACTCATGCCACACCTCCATGCCAAAGCTGCCCGCACACGGCCCGTAAATACCTGCTGTATCTGCAATAGTAGCCTCCAAAAATGTGAAATTCGTGTTGTCGGAATAGCCCATGTACCATTTCGGCTTTGACTGCTTCACGCGCTCAAAATCAATATAAGGCACTACCTCGCACATCAGCTCGCCACCACCACATGATATAAGCACATCACTGTCAACAGAAGCATAGCTCTCGTTCAGCTCTTCTGCGCACTTCTTAGGTGTATTGCTGATACCTATGCCACTGTCGCACCTGCAGTTAGGTCCCTCTATCGTCTTATAACCCATGCTGTGAAACCTTTTAATGGCATTGTCAAAGGCACTCCTGTACGGCTCTGTTGTACAGCCCATCGAGGGCGCCACAAAGCCTATTGTTCCTCTATCCTTTAGAAATTCAGGGTATCTCATGTTTCTATCATCCTATCACTATTATTTACATATCTAAGCTTCTGTCTGAAGTAAAATATGTAGGATTTTATCATTTCTGTCCAGGTCATTTTACTGTCATAATTAAATGTCGTCGTGTACTGCACATGCTGTCTGTTGCACCAGTTGTATATATCATGCAGACTTATCGAATCAACATTCTTCATATTGTTCATAAACACCTTAACCTTTGAAAGCTCATCCTCACTGTCAATGTATAGATGAAAGATAGTATTCGGACATTCAATTATTATCTGCTGTTCTCCTATATTTTTCATCAATGTATCCTCTATTGAATAATGTATCCTGTGTGATTAAAAACATTATCGTCTGTCACACCGGGATGTGAGTAATAACAAAATATCGTAACTGTTCAGTACCTTCACAGTTAAAAAATATCACATAACCATAGTACTACACCGGCATCACAAAATCCAGTCATTTTTGCCTGCCAATTCTTACTATTTTATTAAGAAAAACGGTAAATATCATACTCCCTCACAGTCAAATGCCGGAATGAAGCTGTCCTTTGCCACGTCACCCTCCTGTATAAATGCATTCGTGATTCCTATTTCGAGGGCATAGTTAACAAGTCTTTCATACTCTCTCTTTGTCACTGTGCGGTTTATCTCAGGATAATCCTTTAATGCAATCGGCGTAAACTGGCTCATCATGCTTATATATACGTGATCATGATATGTATCATACAGGTACTTAAGTACAGCCTTTGCATCATTCACATGTCCCGGCAGTAGAAGCTGTCGCACAATAACTCCCTTTTGTATGAGTCCTGTCGCATCGTCAATCACGACATCCGGCTGCTGCCTGACCATCTCTGAAAGCGCCTGCTTTGCGACAGACGGATAATCTTTTGCCCTTGAATACATTGCCGAAAGCGTACTGTCCATATATTTAAAATCCGGAAGATACACATCCACTATGCCCTCAAGCAGCTTTAGCTCTGTCACATTTTCATATCCGCTCGTATTGTATATAATAGGAAGCTTCATGCCACGGCTTTTTGCATCGTTTACCGCCCACACTATATCAGGGATATACTGCCCTGGTGTGACCAGATTGATATTATTTGCGCCTTTGCCCGCCAGTTCCATGAAGATATCACTCAGCCTCTCTTTACTGATTACCTTTCCCTCTTTTCCGTCAGAAATCTCCCTGTTCTGGCAGAACACGCAGTGTAGGCTGCAGCCTGAGAAAAAAACTGCCCCACTTCCTCTTTTTCCTGATATGCACGGCTCCTCCCAATAATGAAGTGCTGCGCGCGCCACCTTTATTTCAGATGAAACGCCACATACACCTGTTTGTCCGGTTCTTCTGTTTATGCCACATTTTCTGGGACACAATAAGCAATTTTCGTATTTATTCATATTTTTCATTTTAACCCTTGCTAAAAATAATGTTTGATACTACAATCTATATGATTATGCGGTGCATATGCCATGCGCATTCAGTAGTCATTTTAAAATTATACCATAACTATTCTTACAGAAGAGAATAGTTAAAATACACAATAAGGAGATTACAATGAATCAGTCAAACTGTATCGTCGCCCAGTCAGGCGGCCCAACTGTTGCAATCAACGCAAGCCTTGCAGGAGTCATCGCAGGAGTAAAAAGCTCTGAGAAATACGATATCTGCTATGGCGCCGTAAATGGAATACTCGGCATATTAAATGAGAATTATCTCAATCTGTCAGATATTTTTTCCAATGAGGCTAACCTCGAAAAGCTCAAGACCACACCTGCCATGTATCTTGGCTCATGCCGTCACAAGCTCCCTGATTACAAGGATGATGATTCACCATATGTATACATCTTCCACCAGTTTGATAAGCTCTCAGTAAAGGCTTTCTTTTACATCGGTGGAAATGATTCGATGGATACCGTATTAAAGTTATCCGATTATGCAAAAAAAATCAACAGTGATGTGAAAATTATAGGAATTCCAAAGACCATCGACAATGACCTGTGCATGACAGACCACACTCCGGGCTTTGGCTCTGCCGCCAAATACATCGCATCGAGCATGCTTGAGATAGCCCATGACACCTTTATCTATGCTGTTAAGAGTGTGACAATCGTTGAAATCATGGGACGTGACGCAGGATGGCTCACTGCCGCTTCCGCGCTCGCACGTAATGAGTACAATACAGCGCCTCAGTTCATCTATCTGCCTGAGGTGGATTTCGACAAGGACAAATTTGTTGCCGATATAAAAGAAGCCCTTGTGCACACTAACAATGTAATAGTTGCCGTATCTGAAGGAATACATGACGCAGACGGCTCATACATTACATCATCAAATGCCTCATGCGACCAGTTCGGACACCAGCAGCTAAGCGGTGCCGGAAAGGCTCTTGAGTTCATTGTGAAAGAAAACATCGGTGTCAAGGTTCGCTCAGTAGAGGTAAACGTGCTCCAGCGCTGTGCCTCACATCTTGCATCATTAACCGATATCGAAGAATCTTTTGCTCAGGGTAAAAAGGGTGTTACTATTGCAGCAGAGGGTGTGACCGCATCAATGGTATGCTTGAAGCGCATCTCAAATGATCCTTATCAGGTAGAATACACATATTCTGCTATCAAGGATATCGCAAACGAGGCCAAGTCTGTGCCAAGAGAGTGGATCAATGATGCTGGCAATGATGTGAAGCCTGAGCTTATCGAATACTTAAAGCCACTTATTCAGGGAGAAACCGCTGTAGCCTACAAGAATGGTCTACCTGACTATATGGATGTGTCACATCTTCACAAATGTAACTGATTTTAGCTGCCGCCTACACCCCGGTGTGGGCAGCAACAGCATATCTTCAAGGAGGTCGATTTACATGAAGAAAAAAGTGCTTATAGCCTGCGCCGTTGTGCTTGGTGTGATTTTGGCTGTTTATCTTGGCTTTGCCTTTTATTTTAGCAGCCACTATCTGTTCAACACAAAGATTAACTCTGTAAAATACGCAGGGAAAACCGTAAAAGAAGCATTAGAAAAAAATACAGCCCTAAGCCGCGACTATCTGCTCACAATCACTGATAGAAAAGGCAACAGCTTCTCACTTAAGGGACCTGATTTTTCCTATGAATATGTCTCAAACGGTGACGAGGAGCAAATCCTAAAAAGCCAGAATGCTTTTACATGGCCTGTCAGTCTCTTCAAAGCTCAAAACTATACACTAAAGGGTTCGTCCAAATATGACGATGCCGCTTTGGCGGAAAAGCTCAAGGCTCTTGATATTTTCAGTGATGACTACATTGAAAATCCGGAGGATGCCCACATCGAGATAAAAGACGGCAAATACGATGTGATTGAAGAGAAAAATGGCTGCAAACCGATATATGACAGCATCCTTGCCGAGGTAAAGGACGCCCTGGACAACGAGCTTCCAAAGCTTAGCTTAAGTGATGACTGTTATGAAGCTCCAAAAATCACAAAGGAAAGCGATACAATCAAAAATGAAAAAGAAGCCCTCGACAAATACACTGCTTCAACCGTCACTTACAAAATTGAAGGTGCCGACGAGAAGCTTGACTCAGCCAAAATCCTTGATATGCTAAGCATCTCAGATGACGGCAGCGTGAGCATAGATGATGCCAAGGTCACTAAATATGTCCAGCAGCTTGCTTCCAAGTATAACACCTTCGGCCGCAAGCGCTCGTTCAAAACATCGTCCGGTGACACTATTGAAATAGGTGGTGGAGACTACGGATGGGTAGTCAGCAAGAAAAATGAGAAGGCCAAACTTCTTTCCGATTTAGAGGGAGGCAAGCCAGTGGAAAGAGAGCCTGTTTACGAGCAGACTGCTCTCTACCGAGGCGCTGACGACATAGGTAATACATACATAGAGATTGACTACACAAAGCAGCACATGTGGTATTACAAGGATGGTGCTCTCCAGATGGAGTCTGATTTCGTATCAGGTAATCTCGCCCGTCAGAATGGTTCCGTAGATGGTGTATACAAGATTGTTTACAAGCAGAGAAATGCTACTCTTGTCGGTGAGGGTTACTCTTCTCCTGTCAGCTATTTCATGCCGTTTGCCTACAATATAGGTATCCATGATGCCAGCTGGCGTGATACCTTCGGAGGAACAATTTACAAAACCTCCGGCTCACACGGATGTATCAATGTGCCTCCTGCTTTTGCAGAGCAGCTGTTCAACGCTGTGGATAAGGGCACTCCTGTTGTTGCCTACTACAGAGAGGCTGTCACTCTGACAAACAATGCTGCAAAGATGTCCAATGCATACTCGTATGTAGCTCCTGATGCAGCGCAGTAAGTGTGGATTGCATTGTATCTTTTAATAATATGTTAAGGCGACCGGCGCACGGGAAATTCACCCCCCGTGCGCCGGTCGCCTTCTCTTACTCATTGGCTATATTCATGCAAACTGGCTATTGTAGAGGTTCGCATAAAATCCGTCCGCTGCAAGCAGGCTCTCATGATTGCCCTGCTCTATAATCTTTCCGTCTTTCATAACAAGGATAATATCCGCTTCCCTGATGGTGGACAGACGATGAGCCACTATAAAGCTTGTCCTGCCCTGCATCATGGTAAGGAACGCTTTTTGAATCTTAATCTCTGTTCGTGTATCAATCGAAGATGTAGCCTCATCCAATATCAGCATAGGCGGTAAGCAGAGCATGACTCTTGTGATGCATAATAGCTGCTTCTGTCCCTGTGACAGGCTGCCGCCGTCCTCACCGATTTCAGTGTCATAGCCCTTCGGCAGACGTCTGATAAAGCTGTGGGCATGGGATGCCTTTGCTGCTGCAATGATTTCCTCATCTGTGGCATCAGGCTTTCCCATTATGATATTGTCACGGATTGTGCCCTTCTTGAGCCATGTCTCCTGAAGCACCATACCATAGTTGTCACGAAGACTCTCGCGCGTGATTTTTCTGATATTGTGTCCACTCACCCTAATTGTTCCACTGTTTACATCATAAAATCTCATAAGCAGATTGATAATAGTCGTCTTTCCACAGCCTGTCGGACCTACGATAGCCACGCGCTGTCCAGGCTTTACGTGGAGATTGAAATCCTCGATAAGCTTTTTATCCGGCACATATGAGAAATAAACATCCTTTATGTCCACACGGCCGTCTGCCTCATCGAGTGTTACCGCATCCGAAGCATCCGGTATCTCCTTTTTCTCCTCAATCAGCTCGAAGATACGAGCAGCACAGGCAAGTGCGTTCTGAAGCTCTGTGATGACACCCGATATCTCGTTGAACGGCTTGGTGTACTGGTTTGCATATGATAAAAAGCATGAAAGCTGTCCTACTGTAATTCCGCCGGTGAGTGCACTCATGGCGCCAAAAATTCCGACTCCGGCATACACAAGACTGTTGACAAAACGTGTACACGGATTTGTAATACTTGAGAAAAATGTTGCCCTCAGTGAGCATTTCTGTAATCTGTCATTTATCTCGTCAAACTGCTCAAGCGCCTCATCCTCATGGTTGAAGGCCTGTACGACCTTTTCATTTCCTACTATCTCGTCGATGAGTGATGTCTGCTCTCCCCTTGTTCTTGTCTGCAGCCGGAACATGGAATATGTCTTTTTAGTGATAAAGCTTGCCACAAAAAGTGACAGAGGTGTGATGAGCACTACAATGCATGATATCTTCACATCTATTGTAAGCATGAAAATAAGCGTGCCGGCTATTGTTGCAATTCCTGTAAAGAGCTGTGTGAAGCCCATCAAAAGTCCCTCTGAAAATGTATCTACATCGGCGATGATACGGCTGACCATATCACCGTGTGAGTGACTGTCAATATAGGAAAGTGGCATTTTTTCAATGTTTAAAAATGCATCACGCCTTATATCCCTCACTATGTTGTAGGTCATCCTGTTGTTGCAGATATTTGTAAGCCACTGGGCTGCTGCCGCTATGACGACTATTATTGCTGCTCTTGTGAGGATGGCTGTCATAGCTGTAAAATCAACCTTTCCTTTTCCTACAATCAAATCAATTGCGCGTCCTGTGAGGATTGGAAAATAAAGCGTAAGCGCCACTGTAACAACAGACAGGGCAAGGGAAATTACAAGCAAAGGAATATATCTCTTCATGTAGCTTAATACCTTGCGCATTGTGCCTGCTTTATTCATCTTCGCATTATCCATAGCCATACTCTACACCTCCTTTTGTCTGGTCATATCCGACTCTTTTTTAAACTGTGAATCATATATCTCTTTGTAGGTCTCGCATGTCTCAAGCAGCTTTTCATGAGGTCCGAAGCCAACCATCTGTCCGTCGTCGAGCACTATGATATTGTCCGCAAACTGGATAGATGAGGTACGCTGTGACACGATAAATATTGTCTTGTCACCATGCATGCCCTTTAATGCCGCGCGAAGACTCGCATCTGTAGCAAAATCAAGTGCCGATGCACTGTCGTCAAGTATAAGTATGTCAGGATCCTTTACAACCGCCCTGGCAATTGTAAGACGCTGCTTCTGACCGCCTGATAAGTTCTTGCCGCCCTGCTCTATCATGTAGTCAAGGCCTCCCTCTTTGCCATTTACAACCTCTGTCGCCTGTGCTATATCGAGTGCCTTCCACATTTCCTCCTCTGTGGCATCATTTTTGCCCCAGCGCAGGTTGTCGGCTATCGTTCCTGCAAAAAGCACTGCCTTTTGCATTACAACACCGATTTTGTCTCGAAGCTGCACTGCATCGTAGTCATTTATATCATTTCCCTGAATCCTTATAGTACCCTTTGTGGCATCATAAAACCTCGGGATAAGGTTTACAAGGCTTGATTTTCCTGAACCTGTACCACCGATGATTCCGATCGTCTGCCCCTTTTGCACTGTAAAGCTTATATCTGTGAGTGTCTCATCGGCCGCTCCCTCATAGGTCATGCAGACATGGTCAAACTCAACCTCAGGTGCGCCGTCCTTTGCACCAATGAGCTTAGGATTTTTCTCAGGAAGCTTTGATGGGATAGAAAGCACATCCGCTATACGATTACCGCACGCCACTGCCTTTGTCACCTGTACGATGAGGTTTGCAAGCTTTATCAGCTCGACAAGTATCTGTGACATGTAGTTTACAAGTGCCACAACCTCACCCTGTGTGAGGATTCCTGCGTATACCTGCTTGCCGCCTGATACGATAACTGCGATTGTTGCGATATTTATAATGATAAATGTCAGCGGATTGGTGAGTGCTGAGATTCGTCCTACAACCTGCTGCATATTGGTTAAAAACTCGTTGTCCCTGTTGAAGCTGTCAATCTCATCATTTTGCTTATTGAAAGCTCTTATAACCCTGGTTCCCTCTAAATTCTCCCTGGTGTGTGAAAGCACTGTGTCAAGAGAGCTCTGCACCTTTTTGTAAAGCGGAAGGCTTGCAGCCATGACTGAGAATACCACTATTGAAAGCAGAGGTATAGTAACAACAAAAACCATTGCCGCTCTTACATTTACTGTAAAAGCCATCGCCATAGCTCCGAATACAATAAATGGCGAGCGAAGGAAGAGTCGAAGTACCAGATTGACTCCTGACTGCACCTGGTTTATATCGCTTGTCATCCTCGTGATAAGTGTCGATGTGCCCACTGTATCCATCTTTGAGAATGACAGTGACTCTATCTTTTCAAACAATATATGGCGAAGCTTTGTGGAAAAACCAACTGCCGCCTTTGCCGCAAAATACTGTGCTGTGACCGAGCTTACCAGACCAACTGCCGCAAGCAGCACCAGCACACCTCCCATCTTCCATATATATGGCTTGTCCGAAGCCGTAATTCCGTTATCAATGATTGCCGCCATGACAAGCGGTACTATAAGCTCAAAGGATGCTTCCAACAGCTTAAATAACGGAGCACAGATGCATTCCTTTTTGTACTCCTTCAAATATTTTAATATCTGTTTCATCTTTTCCCCTTTCAGATTTTATGTCGCCGATTACAGCTTCACTATTATAGATGATTTTTCTCATATATACAAGAAAAACGATACACTAAAAAACCAGTACCCTGCGGTACTGGTTTCATATATCAGCTCTTATGTATATGCTTCTTGATCGCTTCAAAGCTCTCAGGACTGATGACATGCTCTATACGGCATGCGTCCTCTGCTGCAATCTCCTTATCAACACCAAGCTTCTCAAGACACTCTGACAAAAGCTCATGTCTTTCGTATATCATCTCTGCTATCTGTCTTCCTGACTCTGTGAGTGTGATAAATCCTGCATCACTAACTGTGATATTGTTCTTCTCTCTAAGGTTTTTCATGGCTATACTCACGCTGGATTTCTTATATCCAAGCTCATTTGCTATATCAACTGAGCGTACCACAGGAAGCTTCTTGCTGAGAATAAGTATGGTCTCTAAATAGTTTTCTGATGATTCATTGTTTCGCATTTCGAATACCCCCGTGAGTTTATTTTCGTTCGTTTTAATTCAGTTATTTTATTATAACATACATTTTATTGTTTGCAAAACTTTTCTTTTTGATTTGTACGTGATTTATAAAAATCCAAAAAATATCAAAATCCCATATTTGTTATTGACTTCTAATTCATGTTAGTGTATACTAACTATCGAATCAGAAAACAAACGTATGCATGATATATTTCTAAATCTTGTATGCCATAAATGTTTAATTATACCAGATAAGACCGGCCGATCACCGGTCTTATTTATTTTAAAAAATGTACATATTCAGCTTAAACGAGAGCTCTTTTTAACCTTTCCAGCCCTTCCATAAGCACTGAACCGGGGCATGCGATATTCAATCGCACAAAGTAACGGCCATTGCCTCCAAACTCAGCTCCCTCCGACAGATAAAGTCCTGTCTTTTCGCGAATCATCTGCGTAAATGCCACAGAATCATCTGTGAGTGCACTGCAGTCAAGCCACATGAGGTATGTCGCATCGGCATCCACTACATGTATCTGCGGCAGATTTTCTGCCACAAAGCTACAAACTTTTTTGCGGTTTTCCCAGAGATATTTTCTGAGCTCCTCAAGCCACGGCTCACCCTTTGTGAATGCCGCAACTGCTGCCGTGATGGCAAATGCGTTTGGCTCCGCCACCTCGTCTGTATTTAATGCGCGCCATACCTTGTGACGCAAAAATTTATTTGGCACCATCACTGCCGCAGTCTGTAAGCCAGCCATATTAAAGCACTTGGTCGGTGCAATACAGGTGATGCTTATATCGGCGCAGTCCTTTGATGCTGCCGCAAACGGCACGTATGATTTTCCCGGTGCTGTGATGTCGCAGTGTATCTCGTCTGATATGACCGTCACATTGTACTTCCTGCAGAGTGCACCTATTTTCGCAAGCTCATCCTTTGTCCAGATGATACCGCACGGATTGTGAGGGTTGCAAAATATCATAAGCGAGGTCTGTGGATTGGAAAGGTCATGCTCCAACCTGTCATAGTCCACAAAATATCTGCCGTTTTCGTATCTAAGCGGGCTTTCCTGCACATTTACTCCGTTATTAAATATGGAATTAAAAAATATATTGTATACCGGTGTCATGATAAGCACATTTTCACCAGGTGTTGTGAGCTTTCGAACTGTAGATGATATGGCCGGTACGACCCCTGTGCAAAAAATCAGGCTGTCTCTTTCGATTTTAAGCCCATGGCGTCTGTCCCACCACGAAATATACGCATCATTCCACTCATCCGGAATGATGGAATAGCCAAACACTCCGTGAGAAACACGCTCTGATATTGCATCTATTATCTGTGGAGCTGTCTTAAAATCCATATCTGCTACCCACATCGGGAGCTCATTTTCTGCCACATCCCACTTTAGTGAGCCTGTATTTCTTCTGTCTACAACGGTGTCAAAATCATACATAGATTATTTTCCCTCACATATTATCTTAGTCTTTGATGGGTCAACTCTGTCCTTTTCGATAGTCAGTGTGCCAATCTCCTTTGCCCTTATCACTCCGCTTGTCGGATTTAAAACACTGTCCACCTTACTGCAAATCTCTGCATCTACCGAAGAATACTCAAATGCCAATGTAGTGTTTATGAGCTTACAGTTTTTCATAACGAGGTTGTCGATGTAGCAAAGCCCCTGCAGGCTCTCGATCGTGCAGTTTATAAGTGTCAGATTCTTTGCATTCCAGCCAAGGTATTCACCTGTAATAAATGAATCGTAGACTGTGACATTTTCCGTATTCCAGAAGGCATCCTTTGAGATAAGTTTTGAATCGTGCACCTCTACATTTCTTGAGCCGTCAAACGAATAGTTGCCGACCAGCTGGAAATTCTTCATGATAAGATTATTTGTATTCATACCAAAATAATCTCCCTTTGCCGAGACATTCTCGATATCGACATGATCACAGCTCCAGAGGGTCTCCTGGGCATTTGGAAATGTCACATTTTTAAGCTTTAGGTTATTGCAGCGCCTGAAGTTCTTAGGTGCCTCAACTATTGAATCAGTGACAGAGATATTGTCAGTATACCAGACACCCGCACGCGCCATGTCAAACCATGTACAGTCCTTTACAGCTATGTCACTGCAATACCACAGCGGATATTTCCATCTAAAAAAACAGCCTGTCAGGCTAATGCCATGGCTCTCCTTAAGAGGTGACTCTCCGTCATCAAAAATTGTATCATATATATCCAGGTCGTTACTTGCAAACAGGGCTCTTTCGCCTGTCAGAAACTCCTGATGGATTTGTTTTCTTTCGCTCATTATATATACTCCTTTTTCCCGGTAATTCTAATTAGTTATCTGCCATAAAATCAAATAACCGCCGAGCACATAATATATGCAGCCCGACAGTTATCATTATACCCCAAACCCTACTGAATTTATAGTATTTTATATAAGTTTAATATTACAAAATTAATATTAAGAGCCTGATATTTACAGCTCAAGCCCGTCAAGTATGCTCTTAAGTGCATCAGCAGACTCCTTGAGCTTTAAAGCTTCCTCACCGTTTAACTCGATTGGGATATCGCTCTCCACTCCGTTTGCTCCAACGATTGCAGGCATTGAGAGAACCACACCGTCGATGCCGTACTGTCCGTGCATCATGTGTGAAACAGGAAGAATAGACTTCTCATCACGCATGATTACCTCGCAGATACGTCTGACCGACATAGCGATACCATAATATGTCGCATGCTTTCTGTTAATTATCTCGTAAGCACTGTTCTTTACGTTTGCAGCGATTTCCTCTGTATTCTCCTTGTGCTTGTAGTGACCTCTCATCTCGCACATCTTGTGAAGCTCCACTCCGGAAACATTGGCTGATGACCATGCAACCACCTCACTGTCTCCATGCTCACCTACTATAAATGCATGTACGCTTCGGCTGTCCACCTCAAGGTGCTCTCCAAGCGCGTACTTAAGTCTTGCACTGTCAAGCACGGTACCTGAACCGATGACACGCTCCTCAGGAAGTCCTGAAAGCTTCTGTGCCACCTGTGTTAAAATATCTACAGGGTTTGCAACGATAAGTAAGATTCCACCGAAATTTCTCTTTGCAATCTCCGGAATGATGCTCTTGAAGATTGCAACATTTTTATTTACCAGATCAAGTCTTGTCTCGCCCGGCTTTTGGCCTGCACCTGCAGAAACAACAATGATAGCAGCATCTGCCACATCATCATAACCGCCTGCATATATCTTCATAGGTCTGGCAAAAGGAATACCGTGGCTTATATCCATCGCCTCTCCCTCAGCCTTGTCCTTATCAGCGTCAATGAGAACTATCTCAGAAAAAAGACCGCTCTGCATAAGTGCAAAAACTGATGCCGAACCAACGAATCCACATCCGATCATGACAGCCTTTCTTGGGTTTGTCTTAACAACTGCGCTAGTTTTATTGCTCATGTACGTTCCTCTCTTTCTTAAACTATAATTCAAATAGTTGCTTTTTATTATAACTATTCATCCCAAACACAAATTCTCAATATCTGCTTTGTTATCGGTAGTTCTGAATAATTATCTTTTATTTATATTATACCCGAATTGTACATATAATCCGTTGTAAAAACAACAAATTACTTGATAAAATACAATCAATAGCCCATTGTTCCCATTTTTATACAATTTTAATACAGATTTTCACATAAAAAATGCAGTAATAAAAAGCAAACCGGACCAATACAGCTGAATGAATTGTCATTCAGCATATTGATCCGGTTATATTAAAATGCTGTATCCGCTTATTTTGTGCTTGAATTTCTGTACTCAAGCGGTGTCATTCCATACAGCTTCTTGAACTGTCTGTTAAAATGCTCCACGTTCTGATATCCTGCCTCGATTGCGATATTCTCAACAGTTGTGATGCTGTTTCTCAGCAGTGTACGTGCCTTCTTCATCTTGGCATTGGTGACCAGCTCCCCGAAAGTCTTGCCTGATTTCTCCTTTATGTACTTGGAGATATACGGCTCCGTCAGGTTGAACTGTGCAGCCATGTCTGCAAGCGATACTGTCTTGTAGTTGGCCTGGATGAAGTTGAGCATTGCAATATAGCGCTCATCCTTCACGTGACTGTCAGCCTTGGTGGCAAGGTAATGGTTTACCGCAACAACAAGCGCTCCGATTGATGCCTTGATGATATCCTCATCCACACCTGCGCCCCAGAACATACTGCCGTCAACTGTGATACCCACATACGCCATAGCCTTTGATGAAGATCCGTGTGAAAGCGAATGCTCCTCGTATACAGTGAGCTCAAAGCTGATGTCAAAATACTGCTTAATTATATTGCTGACTGCATCGAGACGGCCGTTTCCATTGGCATCTACCTTTCTGGTGCTGTCATTGTGTAAAATAACTGCCTCTGCGAAAATGCCGTTTACCTGCTTAAAGTGGCACTCCGGTATAGTGAAATATGGATGAAAATCCACATAATTGTCTGTAAAGATACTGTGTACCCACTCAGGTGAAAGCTCCTTGTGCTCCTCGTCCGATACCTGCTTGACCATGTATCCGACCTGCTCTCTCATCTGCTGTGGCACATTGATACCGAAGCTCTGCTTAAGGATATATGCCACTCCGCCCTTTCCTGACTGGCTGTTGATACGGATAACATCAGCCTCGTATGTCCTGCCGACATCCTTTGGATCTATAGGCAGATATGGAACCGTCCACTTATCAAGCTTCTTTTCCTCTCTCCATGCCATGCCCTTTGAGATTGCATCCTGATGTGAGCCTGAAAAAGCAGAAAAAACAAGGTCTCCCGCATATGGCTGTCTCTCGCCTACCTTCATTCTGGTAAATGTCTCATACTTCTCCCTGATCTCAGGCAGATTTGAAAAATCAAGCTGTGGATCCACTCCATGTGAGTAAAGATTCATGGCAAGTGTCACGATATCTACATTTCCTGTTCTCTCACCGTTTCCAAACAGCGTACCCTCTATCTCCTCAGCTCCTGCAAGCACACCAAGCTCTGATGTGGCAACACCGCAGCCTCTGTCATTATGAGGATGTAAGCAAAGCACTACTCCGTCTCTGTACTTGAGGTGCTTGTTGATATACTCTATCTGTGTGGCAAAAACATGTGGCATAGCATTCTCTACTGTGGTAGGGATATTGATGATGGCCTTATTATCAGCCTTTGGCTGCCATACATCAAGCACAGCGTTGCACACATCAACCGCATAATCCACCTCAGTGCCCGAAAAGCTCTCCGGTGAATACTGGAAACGAAAATTACCGTCAGTCTCTGCTGCAAGGTCTCTCAGTAAAATAGCTCCGTCAACTGCAAGCTGCTTTATCTCTTCCTTTGACTTCTTAAACACCTGCTCACGCTGTGCAACAGATGTGGAATTGTACAGATGTACAACTGCTCTCGGTGCTCCCTCAAGTGCCTTGAAGGTCTTCTTTATGATATGCTCTCTGGCCTGTGTCAGCACATGTATAGTGACATCATCAGGAATCATATCCCTCTCAATAAGAGCTCTCGTGAAATTGAACTCTGTCTCAGAGGCTGCCGGGAAACCTACCTCGATTTCCTTAAAGCCTATATCTACAAGCATCTTAAAGAAGTCAAGCTTCTCCTCAAGACTCATCGGCTCGATTAGAGCCTGGTTGCCATCACGTAAATCAACCGAACACCACAGTGGTGCTTTATCTATATAATCCTTCTTAACCCAGTCATAAGTGCATTCAGGAGGCAGAAAATAACTGCGCTCGTATTTTTCATATCCTTTCATCTTAAAACCTCTTTTCGTTTGAACTGATATAATTGTAACACATAAGCGCAGTTATTGGAATGATTATATTTAATCACTTTAATTGATGTAATTTAATTTTTTATAAAAATATAATCAACTTTATTGATTTTGATTATTCTAATCAGATATTCAAGCTAAAATATCCGGCTAATCCTCTCTCTTATTACCCCAGAAAAACAATGCAACTGTTCCCGGACCGGTATGGCTTCCTATAGTCGTACCGATATCATTTATCTCTACTTTTCCCTTCATCTTAGGGAAGGCAGCCTCTATCAGATCAGCTACGGCTTTAGCATCCTCATAGCATGCAGAATTTGATATATAGACCTTATCCGAATAATCGGCACCGTCCTTGCAGAGTGCCTGCATCTTCACAAGCATCTCCTTTATTGCCTTCTTTTTGGTGCGGATTTTCTCACGCACAATAAGCTTTCCCTCATTGCTCACATTCATGAAAGGACAGATATTCAGCACATTTCCCACGAATCCCGCAGTCTTTGAGATACGGCCGCCCCTGATAAAAAATGTAAGGTCTGATGAGAAGAACCAGTGATTCACCTCAAGTCTGTGCTCCATGGTCCAATCAGCCAGTGTATCAATATCCATGCCGCTATCCCTAAGGTCAGCGAGCTTATCCATCAAAAGACCAAAGCCTGACGATGCTGCCAGCGAATCAATCACATATATCTTTCTGTCAGGGTATTCCTCCTTAAGAGCCTCCTTTGCAAGCCTCGCCGAGTTGACTGTACCTGATATACCTGAGCTTAGTGTACAGTGAAGCACATCATATCCCTCATCCAGAAACTGCCTGAAGTACTCCATGTACTCCCCCTGATTGATCTGCGAGGTCTTTGTCATGGCACCTGCCTCCATTGCCTTGTAGAAATCAGGCAGTGGCATGGACTGTCCTAAATCATCCATATACTCTTTACCGTCAAGCTCATAGTGAAAGCATGCGTACTTAATATTTCTCTCGAGCATATGCTCTCTGGTAAGATCTGCTGTTGAACAGCAGCTAATCACATAATTTGACATATTATTTTCCTTTACCTTTTGACCTTTTATCATTATATGTAGTCAGATACATATGGTATCTCATGATATAAAATATCGTCAAGCTTTGCAACAGCATCATACGTAGCCTGTATTTTGCCCATCTGCAAAAGCTTCTCAGCACTCTTGTAGCCTAAAAGCAGTGTGGTAAACGTGCCAATAGACATGCTTAGGTGATGCTGTGGCTTTTTGTCGGTGAGAGTACAATGACCTTCCTCAAAATCAATGACAAATGTGCCATTGTTCCACGGCAGAAGCTCATCTTCTATCTCGAAGCTAAAGCAGCCGCCCGGACCATCAGGGTCACAGTTGTACTGTGAAATAAACTGCGCCACGTCGATGATTCTGCCCATGGCATATGGTCTTATTGTCTCCTTTATATCACTGTCATCGAGCTCAAAAGCGATGGGCTCGCTGTAATAGTTGTTGCCTCTGACCTCATCAATCATGGAATCATGCGCATGAATGTACTCCCACAGACCAAGCTGCGCCTCACGGTTTAAGTAGATGAGTTCCTTGATGTGCATGACATCGGAGCTGATAAGATACACCATATAGCCACACGGTTCATCATCCTCGTTATAGTAGATGGCGACCATCGTATCGTCCTCATCCCAGCGGAAGTACTCCTCCCAAGCCAGATTGTTTCTGTACAGACAGCCGTGAGTCTTCGCGGCAAAGTGAGTATGAAGCTTCTTAAACTGCTCGTCATCCCACTGCACACGGCGCACATAGCCCGGCTCCTTAAGCTTTGTAGGGATCTGTCTGTCCTTTATCACATATGTCATCTTGTTTGAGATAATCTCCCAGCCAAGTCCTCTGTAAAGAGGTATGGAGTATGGATACAAAAGGGCAAAAGACTTGTTGCTATCGCGCATCCTCGTAAGACTCTTTCTCATAAGCTTCTTCATGAGCCCATGGCCTGTGTACTCAGGATACGTGCACACGCTTGTGACAAAACCTACCTCGTAGCGCTCACCATATATATTCATATCGAGCGGATATACCGCAAACTGAGCCACAAGCTCCTCTTTTTGGTCTATGATATTGAAGCAGCCAAGCACATCAGCTCTCTCAAGCACCGGAAACTTCGACTGCTTGATTTCATCATCCTTCCAACCGGTCTCGGCAAGATCTGCCTCTGTTACCTGAAAAGCATAACGAAGCAGTGCATTGTATTCCTCCGCATCGTCCTTTGTCAATACTCTTATCTTAAATTCATCTGATTTAAAAGAATGCATAGTGTCCTTTCTCACCTGTCTTTACTGTATGACCATACATATTTTCCGAAATAATCCTAAAAATATAATAGTCCCAAATTCCTAAAAAGTCAATCTTTTGACTCAATAATGATAAATTTTCCTCTATGGATATCAATCACTGCATGGTCATCAATTATTTCATTGGATATGCCAAGCGATGTAAATCTGTCAAAGGAATAATCCGTAACAGGATACTTAAAGCCTCTAAGGCTCACCTCATTGTCGTCTGTCACTGCTATAAGCGAGACAAACCTGCCATACTGTGCTGATTTTTCAATGGTTACGGGCCTATCAGCCATCCTTATACGGTTGTTTGTATCGATAATACTGATATCAGTTCCACTTTCCAATCCTATTCCCAGAAGTGAAATATTGCCGAGCACATGGTCTATTCTGCTTCCTGTTGCTCCAAGCAACACTATGCTTCTTGCACCCTCTCTTATGGCAAGTCTTATGGCATACTCTGTATCAGTATCATCCTTTATGGGATTGAGCCTGTGTATCTCGGTCTGTCCCTTTCTCTCAAAAAACTCCAATGCCTTTGTCGTGGCTGAATCGAAATCACCTACAATTATATCAGGCGTGACACCGTTTTCGTACAGGAAATCCATTCCGCTGTCAGCCGCAATTATGGCATCTATTCCGTCAGTCTTTATCTCATTTAAGCCGAATTCCTTATCTGTTTTTCCACCACATACAATCAAATACCTCATTTTGTCCACCTTCTTATAAATAACATATCCACATTTGCTACAGCCCCGGAAGCATTTCCGTTTTAACCTGCATCTGTTACATCATGATATTCAGAAAACCATTTACATTTTCTTCTATATCTCCGTTAAACACCGCACTTCCCGCAACAATGATATTGGCTCCTGCCGCAAGCAGTGTCTCCACGTTCTCAAGATTAACACCACCGTCCACCTCGATATCAGCCTTATTTGCGGTTTTCTCAAGAAGCGCCTTTAAGTCGCGCACCTTGTCTACAGTGTACGGAATAAGCTTTTGTCCTCCAAAGCCCGGATTTACAGTCATGATAAGCACCATGTCCACCTTAGGAAGCACATACTCTATGGCCTGTCTCTTATACA
>CEAE01012059.1_pt1 | contig 28189 bp, 22 predicted proteins | sample 554951 | NCBI WGS metagenome assembly CEAE01 (sample SAMEA3182076, study PRJEB8094) | gut metagenome | biome: human; feature: gut; material: Stool; isolation source: human stools | place: Canada | collected 2012-03-28
GGATCATCGTGTCCCAGAATATCCAGCTTTAACAGGTTGTGGTCGATGGAATGATAGTCAAAATGCGTCGTTACCGTATCCGTCGTCATATCGTTTGCCGGATGCTGCACCGGCGTAAAGGAGTTGATGTCCTCCCCTACCGGAAGCACCACAATACCGCCCGGATGCTGTCCCGTACTGCGGCGCACACCCGTACAGCCCTGCACGATCCGGTTGATCTCGCAGTTTCTCTTCTTGCTGCCCCGTTCCTCAAAATAGTTTTTCACATAGCCAAACGCCGTCTTATCCGCCAGCGTGCCGATCGTCCCGGCGCGGAACGTCTGCCCCGCCCCGAAAATAACCTCCGTATATTTGTGCGCCTTACTCTGGTATTCGCCGGAAAAGTTCAGGTCAATATCCGGCTCCTTGTCGCCCTTAAAGCCCAGGAACGTCTCAAACGGGATGTCAAAGCCGTCCTTTACAAGCGGCTCCCCGCACACCGGACACGCCTTATCCGGCATATCGCAGCCCGCGTTTCCGGAAAACGCCTTTACCTCCGGCGAATCAAAATCATAATAATGGCACTTCGGGCAGCGGTAATGGGCGCTTAACGAGTTTACCTCCGTGATGCCCGCCATAAACGCCACCAGAGACGAGCCGACGGAGCCTCGCGAACCGACCAGATAACCGTCCTCCACCGATTTCCACACGAGCTTCTGCGCGATAATATACATCACGGCAAAGCCGTTGCTAATAATGGAGTGAAGCTCCTTTTCCAGACGGTCCACCACGATTTTGGGAAGCTCCTCCCCGTAAAGCTCGTGCGCCTTGCGGTAGCAGATCTCCGTCAGCGTCTTGTCGCTGTCCGGAATGACCGGCGGACATTTATCCGGGCGCACCGGGGAAATCGTCTCGATCTGATCCGCGATCAGGTTGGTGTTCGTGATCACGACTTCCTCCGCCTTCCCGCTTCCCAAATACTGAAACTCTTCCAGCATCTCCTCCGTCGTCCGCAGATACAGGGGCGCCTGCTCGTCCGCGTCCTTAAAGCCCTTGCCCGCCATGATGATGCGGCGGTATACCTCGTCTGCCGGATCAAGGAAATGCACGTCGCAGGTCGCCACGACAGGCTTGTTGAACTGCTCGCCCAGCTTTACGATACGGCGGTTCATATTCTGAATATCCTCCACCGAATTGATGTTTTCCATCTTTTCGGAATGGATCATGAACAGGTTGTTGCCCGTAGGCTGGATTTCCAGATAATCGTAAAAATTCACGATCCGGGCGATCTCCGCGTCGGATTTTTCGTCCAGAAGGGCGCGGTATAATTCGCCCGCCTCGCACGCGCTTCCAAGGATCAGCCCCTCCCGGTGCTTCATCAAAAGGCTTTTGGGGATTCTGGGCGTTTTATGGAAATAGGTCAGATGCGACTCCGACACGAGACGGTACAGGTTCACACGCCCCACGTCATTTTTTGCCAGAAGGATCGCATGATAAGGAAACAGGCGTTTTACAATATCCGGGCTGGAATCGCCCAGATGGTTGACGTCCGACAGCGTGCGGCAGTTTCTCTGCTCCAGCATCGGGATGAATTTCACAAAAATCTCCGCCGTCGCTCCCGCGTCGTCCACCGCCCGGTGATGGTTTTCCAGCGAAACGCCCAGCGTCTTTGCCACCGCGTCCAGCGTATGCTTCGCCTGATGCGGCAAAAGCACGCGGGCGATGCCTACCGTATCCACATAGGTCGGATCCATCGGGATATTCTGGCGCGCCGCGTTTTCCAAAATAAAGCTCATATCAAAGCTTGCGTTGTGCGCGACAAAGATCGTGCCCTCGCAGAACTTCAAAAATTCCGGCAGCACCTCTTCAATCTTCGGCGCGTCCATCACCATTTCGTCGCTGATGCCTGTCAGCTGCTCGATCCGAAACGGGATCGGCGTTTCCGGATTGACAAACGCAGAAAATTTATCCACGATCTTTCCGTCCGCCACCTTTACCGCGCCGATCTCGATGATCCTGTTTTTGACCGGGGAAAAGCCTGTCGTCTCAATATCGAATACCACATAGGAATCCCGCAGCGGCTGCCCCTTATCCCCCGTGACGATTTCCTTTAAATCGTCCACCAGATATGCCTCGCAGCCGTAGATCACCTTAAAAAAGTCATTCCGGTCAGGATTTTCGTCCCCCGCCTCCTTGCGGCGGTTTTTCTCTGCCTTCCACAGATCGTCCAGCAGATGATTGGCGTCCGGAAAGGACTGCACCACGCCGTGATCGGTAATGGCGATCGCCGGATGCCCCCACTGATAGGCGCGCTTTACCAGATCCTTCGCCTCGGAAACGCCGTCCATATCGCTCATCTTCGTATGACAGTGAAGCTCCACCCGCTTGCGCACCGACGTATCCACTCTGGAACTCGTAAAATCCGAAATCTTTTTCACGCCCACGATGGAGCCGACGGTCAGCTCGCCGTCAAATTTGTCCACCATCGTCAGACCCTTGATCTTGACAAACGCCCCCGGCTTGATCCCCTCTTTGATCTCCGCCAGCTGCTCGTTCAGCGTAAAGATCTTGATCGTCATCGTGTCCGTAAAATCCGTCACATCAAAAATCAGGATCGTGCGCTCGTTGCGGATCTCCCGCTGGTCCATGGCGATGATTTTGCCGCGGATCACAACCTCGCCCATCTCCCCGATGATCTCCTCGATCGGGATCGCGTCTTCATCGAAGTCCCTGCCGTAAAGCACGTCCGGATTGTCGCTCTTTTTAAAGCTGCGCCTGAAGTCTCCCCTGCCCTCGCGGTTAAATTTGCCCTTGCCGTATTTGCCGCCTGAGCCTGCCTTGTCGCCTCTTTCCGCAGACGACGTGCCGCCGGATCCCGAAGCGCCCTCCTTTGAGCTGCCGCCCATCGCAGCTGCTGCCGCCGCTGCGTCTGCAGGGATGACCGTCCCGCCCTCGAAAGGAGCTTCCTGCGCCGCCGTCTGTGCAGCCGCCGCCAGATAAGCCTCGTATCCGGCGTCCATCCCGCCGGACTGCCCTGCGCCCGCCGCTCTGTCCGCCGTACTGCCCAAAGCTGCCGCCCTGTCTGCCCTATCTGCATCGCCTGCCCTGCCTGCATCGTATTCTGCGCGATAGCCGCCGCTCATCACGCTGTTTAACTGATCCGCGCTCAAGCCGTAATCGGAAGCCGCAGGGCGCGCACCCGCCTTTGCCGCGATAACCGCCACCTTGCGCGCCATCGCGATCTCCTCCTCCGCTTTGCGCGGATTCTCCTTCGGCTCCACAAAATACAGGCTGACGCCCATCGGCACGCCGCAGCGCTCGCAGCAGATCTTTTCCAGAATCCGCGCAAGCTCCGTGCTCCGCTCGTGGGCGATCACCGTATCCGGCACTTCCATGCGCAGCGTTTTGCCCTCTTCTTCAAAGGAAAGCTTCGCCGACCGGAACAGGCTGTATTCCACCGGGCTGCATTCCTTTAGCTCCAGCAGAATGCTCTCATGGTAGGCTTCCAGAAGCGTCCTCGGGTTATATTGCGCGGACAGATGGAATTTTTCCTGAATCTTGACCGTAATATTGCAGTCGGGAAAAAGCTGCTTTCGGATCTCTTCCTCCATCGCAAATACTGTCTGCTTCGGAATCAGCCTGTCGCAGCTGATATAAACCCGGATCAGATCCTTCTGCCTTGTCGCCGTGACCCGCTCCACCGTTACCTTTTCAAATAATCCCCGGACGCTGCCCTCAAGCTTTAATCCCGGAAAAACCTCCATGAAACCCTTTGCCATATTGTCCCTGTTACTCCTGTTCGTTCCAATGTTCCAGCTCATACCGCAGGGTGGAAACAAATTCTGCCTCCGGCACCTTGCGGATGATCTGCCCTTTCTTGATCAAAAGCCCTTCTCCGATCCCGCCCGCGATGCCAAGATCCGCTTCCTTTGCCTCGCCGGGGCCGTTTACCACGCAGCCCATCACAGCCACCTTGATATTTAAGTCCGGAAACTCTGCCGCCATCGTCTCCACCTCGTTTGCCAGCCTGATCTGGTCGATCTTTGTGCGTCCGCAGGTCGGACAGCTTACGACTTCGATCCCGCCTTTTCTAAGCCCGAGCGTGCGCAGGATCAGCTTCGCGGACTTGATCTCCTCCACCACGTCCCCCGTGAGGGATACGCGGATCGTATCGCCGATGCCCTGATTCAGGATCAGCCCCAGCCCGATCGCGGATTTGATGTTGCCGGACAGAACCGTGCCCGATTCCGTAATGCCCACATGCAGCGGATATTCGGTTTTGCCCGCCAAAAGCTCGTGCGCCTTTACGCACATCATCACGTCGGAGGATTTGATGCTGATAACAAGCTCGTGATAGTCCAGATCCTCGATCATGCGCACCTTGTCCAGCGCGCTCTCCACGATGCCCTCCGCCGTCACGCCGCCGTATTTCTCCACCAGATTTTTTTCGAGGGAACCGCTGTTTACGCCCACGCGGATCGGGATCATGCGCTCCTTTGCCGCCTTTACCACCTCTGCCACCCGTTCGGGGCCGCCGATATTTCCGGGATTGATCCGGATCTTGTCCGCGCCGTTTTCGATCGCCGCGATCGCCATTTTATAGTCAAAATGAATGTCTGCCACGATCGGGATGGATACCTGCTTTTTAATCTCTGCAAGCGCCTTTGCCGCTTCCGGCGTCGGGACGGTGCAGCGCACGATCTCGCAGCCCACCTCTTCCAGACGATGGATCTGCGCTACCGTTGCCGCCACATCCTCTGTGGGCGTGTTGGTCATGGACTGGATCAGGATCGGATTGCCCCCGCCGATCACCCGGTTTCCGATCTTTACAACTCTCGTCTTATCTCTGTACATAAAAGCTTCCTCCCTTTTCCTTTTCTCGGGCAGCCAAAAACGCTCGTCCTTGCGCCTTTGCCCTGTTTTCCGCAAAATTGCCTACCGCCATTTTAACACTTTGCCCCCGGCTGCGCAACCGCCGGAAGCAGGCGCAGGAAACAGGTGCACAGGGACGCGGGATGCTGCAGGAAGCAGGCGCGCCGCGCTACAGCATCCACTTCCCGGGGCTTTTTTCCGTGCGCATCACGCTCTGGAGCGGCTCGCACACCGGACAGCCGAGGCCGCGCTTTCTGCGCCGGCAAAGCTCCGCAAGCAATCCCAGAAGGGCTGTCATAAAAAGCAAAAGCAGACTTCCTGCTGCATTGCCCTCCTTTCCTGCCGCGCCCAAAAACGCTGCTCCCGCCGCCAGCGTCGCCGCCGGAAAAACCTCTGCCAAAAGCGCTGTCCATGCGCGCCTGTCCAGCCCCTTTCCCCAAAACCGTTCCAGCCTTCCCAGTCCCCCGCTTTTTCTCCCCTTTAAAAATTCTTCCAGCGCCGCCGCCAGCCCGTCCATCGTCTGATACCGCCTGTCCGGATCCTGCGCCGTGCACTTTTCCACGATCGCCTCCATCTCGCAGCTCACATGGACGCAGCGCTCCCGCAGCCTGCACGCCGCATAGGGCGGCCGGGACAGATCCGCCCCGGCAAGCAGGGCATAGAGGGTGCGCCCTGCCCCAAACACATCCGTCCGCACATCCACACGCCGCTCCTCCCGGCTTCTTCTCATCTGCTCCGGCGCGGCAAACCCGGGACTTGCCGAAACTGCCTCCGCCTCCGGCGATTCCATCAGCGCCGCGCTCCCAAAATCAATGATCCGAAGCTTCCCGGCGCTGTCCAGCATCAGATTGGAAGGCTTGCAGTCCAGATAAAGAAGCGGCGGCTGAAGGCGGTGCAGGCTGCCCACCGCCCTGCACAGCAAAAGCCCGATCTGCGCTGCCTGCCTTTCTTCAAACGCCCCGTCCCTCTGCATCTTTTTTTCCAATGTCTCCCCGTCGATCCAATCCATGATCAGATAGCGGCTCTCCCCCTGCTCGACCACATCCACGATCCGCGGGAAAAGCTCGCATTCCAGCCGTCCCAGCATCAGCTCCTCCGTCACGGCACTGTCCTTTTTCAGCTTTTTTGCCGCCCATACCTTTTCCAGCCGCAAATCGCGCACCCGGTAAACGCACGCCGTCCCGCCCTGCCCGAGCTGTTCCAAAATCTCGTATTTTTTACCGATCATCCGTTTACCCATCGCCCTTGCGCCTCCCTTCATAGCGCATAAAAACCGCCGTCATATTGTCCTTTTCCCCCTGGGCTGCCACAAAGCTGCCGATCCCCTTTAAACGGCGGTAGCAGTCCCCTGCCCCGCTGCTTCCGGCAAAACAGCTCTGCAAAAGCCCTTCCGGCGCAAGGCGGCAAAAGCCGTCCGTACACAAAAGCAGGCTCTCCCCTTTTTTTAAGGATCCCCTCACAAATTCTGCCTCATCTGCCCCGAACGCGCCCAGACAGCGCCTGAGGGCAGCCCCTTCCCGGTGATCCCTCGTCAGCCGTTCCTCCCCTGCCCTGCTACAGTGTACTGCTTTCGCGCCTCCGGTCCGGACGCCGTTTCGCACCCCGCCGGCCCGGCGCGCCGTTTTGATGCGGCAGGATGCGCCAATGCGATACGCCCGGCTGTCTCCCACATGCGCCACCAGAAACGCCCCGTCCCGCATAAACGCCATCGTACACGTCGTTCCGCAGCAGACGTCCTCTTCCCGCTCGCACCGCTCCAATTTTTCCTGAATCTCCAAAAGGATCTTCCGCACAAGCCTTTCCAGCCTCCTGCGCCAGAAAATCCCCTCCATGCAGGCGCCTGCTTCCCTGTAAAACCAGTCAGTAAGCTGCTCTGCTGCCAGCCCGCTGGCGCATTCCCCCCCCGGCAGCCCGCCGATCCCGTCGCACACTGCCGCAAAAACAAGCTCCGTCCCGTTTCTCATCATCCGCTGAAGCGAAAAGGAATCCTCGTTTTTTTCCCGGAAACGCCCTTTGTCCCAATACCAGGACGCCGTATATGCCATTTTCCCTCTCTTTCTGCCGCCCGGACGGCATTTCTGCAATCAAATCCTGTCTCTGTCAAATCCTGTAAACCGGCACGGACAGAAGATCCGCGCCCTCCGGCACGACTGCCGGATGCGATCCGCATGAATCCATTCCTCTGTGAATGAGGATATTCTGATTATACCCCCGCTTTGCCGAAAGGTCAATACAACACAATATGGGAGTACAGCCGCCAAAGCAACCAGCCGTACTCCCATTTTTATCCATCGGGATCCTTTCCCTTTAATTCCCGCATTCAACGCTGATGCGGTTAAAAATCCCCATGATCTCCTCTACCTTCAAACGCTTTTTTTCTTCGCCGTCCTTGTCCAGCACCGCCTTCCCCTGATGCATCATAAGAAGCCGGTCGCCGTATTCCAGCGCGTAGCGCAGGTTGTGCGTGACCATGATCGTCGTCATCTTTTTTTCGCGCACGATCCTGTCCGTCAGCTCCATCACGATCTCCGCCGTCCTCGGATCCAGCGCCGCCGTGTGCTCATCCAGAATGAGAAAATCGATCGGCGTCATCGTCGCCATCAAAAGCGCCAGCACCTGACGCTGTCCGCCCGACAGCGCGCCCACTCTCGTTTCCAGCTTTTCTTCCAGCCCAAGCCCCAGATCCGCCAGCATGCTGCGGTACGCCTCCCGCCGCTCCTTCCTGACGCAGCGCCCGAGCCCGTAGCCCGTTTTCTTTTTGTCCGCGATCGAAAGATTTTCCAGCACCGTCATGCCCGGGCACGTCCCCGCCGCCGGATTCTGGTACACCCGCCCGATCTTTTTGTGGCGCACATATTCCTTCTGGGAAGTGATGTCCGTGTCGTTGACGCAGATTTTTCCCCCATCCGCTTCGATGCTGCCGCAGATCAGGTTTAACATGGACGTTTTGCCCGAACCGTTGCTTCCCACCACGGAAACGAACTGCCCCTTCGGGATACTCAGGTTAAAATCCTGAAACAGGCACATTTCGTTGACCGAACCCGGATTGTAATATTTCTCGATATGTGAAAGCTCAAGCATTTTTCTTCCCCTTTCTCTCCCGGCTTACGACCAGCGCAACCAGCAGTAATACCGCTGTGATCAGTTTTAGGTCGCGCGGGTCGCTGAAACGCAGCGCCAGCGAAATACAGCCCTTATATAAAACGGAGCCTGCCAGCACGCTCAGCGTCAGCATTTCGATCCTGACCCGGTACAGGCACTTTGACATTTTCCCGATGCTTTCCAGCTTCTGATAAAGGCTTGTGCCGATGATGACGCTGGCAAGCCCGATCACAACCGCCCCGGTTCCCGAAGAGATCTCGAAAAACTGCTGCTGCTGTGCAAACAGGCTGCCCGACAGCGCCACCAGACCGTTCGCCGCCGAAAGCCCGAGGATCTTTATTTTCCCCCGGTCCTGTCCCATCGCCGTCACGATGGACGGGTTATCGCCCACCGCCCGGAGCAAAAATCCGGAGCCGGTTTTTAAATACCAGTCCAGCACGAGCTTTACCGCCAGTACGATGACAAGCATTACCGCTGCGGTCTGCCACACGCCCATCTGCCCCAATATGCCGTTTACCACGCCGTTGTCAAATACGGTCGGCTTTTTGTAAAAAGGGAGGTTCGCCCGTCCTGCGATGCGCAGATTGACCGTATAGAGCGCCGTCATCATGATGATGCCGCTCAGCAGATCCTTTACTTTCAGCTTTACATGGATCAGACCGGTAAGCGCCCCCGCTGCGGCTCCCGCCAGAAAGCTTGCAGGCAACGCAAGCGCCGCCGGAATCCCGTTTGTGATCATCACCGCCGTGACCGCCGCTCCCAGCGGAAAGCTCCCGTCCACCGTCAGGTCCGGAAAGTCCAGTATTTTGTAAGTAATGTATACGCCCAGCGCCATGATGCCGTAGATCATGCCCTGTTCCAGCGTGCTGATAAGCAGTTCCATTTCTCCCTCTCATTCCTCTGTGCCGCCGCGCAGATTTTCTTTTTATTCTCCGATCGTATCAAAAACCTCCGCCGCCTTTTCGGCATATCCTTCCGGAAATCCGATGCCCAGATCCGACGCGGTCTTTGTATTGAGATACAGCTTTGCGCCCTCACACGTTTCAAAGGGCATTTCCGACGCCTTTGCCTCTCCCTTAAGCACCTTCGCCGCCATTTTGCCGGTCTGCTTTCCAAGCGCTGTATAGTCGATGCCCTGCGCCGCCAGACAGCCGTTTTTGACCTGTTCCACTTCGGAACCAAATACCGGGATCCCCGCCGCCTCCGCCTTTGCCAGAACGGTCTGCAGCCCCTGTACCACCGTGTTGTCTGTCAGGTTGGAAATGCAGTCTGCCTTTCCAGCCAGCTCCGCTGCCGCCAGATCCACATCCGCCAGCGTATTGATGCCCAAAGCCTCGATCTCAAAGCCGTAGCTGCCTGCCAGCTCCTTGTAGGTTTCGATCGTGCTGAGGGAATTTTCTTCGCTGGTCGTATATAAAATGCCGATCGTTTTTGCATCCGGCAAAATCTCCCGGATCATTTCCAGCTGCTCCTTTACCGGGAGGGTGTCCGCCGTGCCGGTAATATTGCCCGCAGGCATTTTGTCCTCTCCCGCGATCCCGGCACTTATTGGATCGGATATTGCCGTATAGATCACCGGGATCTCCGTTTCCATCGCCGCATTGTACGCACTCATCGCGGAAGGCGTCGCGATCGCGCAGATCAGATCCACGCCCTCAGACACATAGCTGTCTGCGATCAGCCCCGCCGTCGCGGTATCCGCCTGCGCATTGTCAAACTGCACCGTCAGGTTCACGCCCTCCTCAATGCCCGCCTCCGCAAGCCCTGCCAGAAGCCCTTCCCGGCAGTTATCCAAAGAGCCATGCTCCGCAAACTGGGTAACGCCGATCACATAAGTATCCGTTTCCCCGGACGCTGCCTCCGACGCTTCTGCGCTCCCGGGCTGCGCCGCAGCCCCCTGTGCAGAGGCATCCTCCGCCTTTTGCCCACAGCCTGCCATCAGGGCTGCCGCCGTGAAAACTGCCATCATAACCTCCATTGCTTTCTTTTTCATATCTGTTCTCCTTTTCTGAAAAAATACTGTGATAAAACAAAGAAGAAAAGGAAGGGTTGGGAGTGGATTGGGGTGGGGTGACTTGCCGGAAGTGCTTTATTGTACTTCTGGTAAAGGACGCCCTGCGGCGGCTTCGCCGCCGCGGGCTCGCGTTGCTCGCCCTATCGGATCTGTTTTCCAAAAACGGCCTGGAAAGCAAGCTTTCCGATCCGTTTTTGGAAAAACAGATCCGGCAGGGCTCTGCTCATATTCGAAAAAAACCGCCCCAAGCTATGTTATGCTTGAGGCGGTAATATTTCTTATCGCGGTGCCACTCAAATTGACTGAAAAGTCCACTCGTTTCATGTACTATCATACACGCCGGATGGATAACGGGTCCGGTTCCCGCCGGCGCCTACTGTTGGTTCGGAGCCAGCCTCGAAAGTCCATTCCTCAAATGCTCCCATGCTGCGATCACACCGCCCGCAGCTCTCTGAAATGTTCGCTGTCTGAGTACTCCTCTTTCTCATCGGTTTCTCTTTGTTTTCTATACTGTACTCTAATAAAGCAGAAAAGTCAATCCCTTTTTTGCAAAATTTTTTTATCTCCCTGCCGCGTCGGAAACCGCGTTTGCGGCGTCCTTTCCGGCATTGGCTGCGCCGTCGGTCAGGCCCTTTGCCGCGTCCGCAGCCCCATCCACTGCGTCCTCAACGATATTTCCCGCGCCGTCGATCACATCCTTCCCGGCGTCCATCACATCGTCCGCCACGCTGTCCGTCCCATTGGAATCCATTCCGTTTGGATCTGTTGCGTTTGAATCCGTCCCGTTTGGATCCGTCACGGAATTGTTCCTGTCGTTTGTTTCGTCCCCGTCAAATGCCTCCGTATCCGCTGCGGTATTTTCGCCGCTTGTTTCCCGCTGGGGGAGGCTCTCTGCCGCAGAGCTTCCCGCCATATCCGCTTCATTTTTGTCCTTTCTGTCCGTGCCGCAGGCTGCGGCAAAGGTCAGCATCCCCAGAAGAAGCATGATGGAGAGCCGTTTTCCAAACTTTTTCATTCTCTCATTCCTCCTTTCAGAACGCTCCTTTATCTGCAGCCGCAGCTGAACCGGTGCGGCTGCCGTTTTCCGGCTTGCCGGCAAACAGCCACATCCGATATGAGTCGTTCCTGTATTAGTATGGTTTTTTCATTGCATAAAATACATTCATCAGATAAAATGAGCGTAACAATTCAAAACCTGTTTTCAACGATTCCAAAAAGGAGCCGGAAAGGAGGCTGCCATGCAGCTGCGTCCCTGTATTGACATTCATAACGGAAAGGTAAAACAGCTCGTCGGAGGAACGGTGCGCGATCAGGGGGATTTTGCCTGTGAAAATTATGTTTCTTCCCACGACGCCGCCTGGTATGCGGAATGTTTCCGCCAAAAAGGTTTAAAAAACGGTCACGTCGTCCTTCTAAACAAAAAGGACAGCCCTTTTTTTGAAAAAACAAAGCAGCAGGCGCTGGCAGCGCTGCGCGCCTATCCCGGCGGGCTTCAGATCGGCGGCGGCATCACCGCAGAAAACGCCGCCGAATATCTGGACGCCGGCGCATCCCATGTGATCGTTACCTCCTACGTTTTCCGGAACGGGACGATTTCCTTTGAAAACCTCTCCCGCCTCACGGAAGCCGTCGGCAAAGATAAGCTCGTACTCGATTTGAGCTGCCGCAAAAAAGACGGGCTTTACTATATCGTCACCGACCGCTGGCAGACCTATACAAAGGTCGCCCTTTCGGAAGATATTCTGGATATGCTCGCCTCCTTCTGCGACGAATTTCTCATTCACGGCGTCGATTCCGAAGGAAAACAAAGCGGGATAGAAGACGAGCTGATCTGCCTTCTGTCCCGCTGGAAGCAGATCCCGGTCACCTATGCGGGCGGGATCCGCTCTTTTGACGATATTGACCGCATCCGGAATGCCGGAAACGGGCGCATCCATATTACGATCGGCAGCGCGCTGGATCTTTATGGCGGAAGCCTGCCCTTTGACGAAGCCGTCCGCTATGTACAGGGCAATCCCTGACATGGCGGACAGCAGCGCGCCCTTTAAATTCCTTTTTCGATCAGCACGCCGTCCCGGTACGCGTCCAGAAGCTTTTCCAGATGGCCGATGCTCTCCCGAAGCTCCCTGCCGATGTCCGTATCCGCCACCAGAATCCTGCGCGACGCCGTTTCCACAAGGATCGAATCGGAAACCATGTCCGTCTCGTCCCGCACAGCCGCCTCCGCCGATTCAAAGGGGCGGTGCGCCACAAGGTTCATCCCGTGGGAATTTGCCACGAGCGTATAACCTGCGATGCCTGTTTTTCCCTGATAAGCCTTGGAAAATCCGCCGTCGATGATCAAAAGCTTGCCGCCGCACTTGATCGGCGTCTCCCCTTTTTTGATCTCCACCGGAACGTGACCGTTGATGATATGGGAGTGCTGCTCGTCCAGCCCGAACTCCCGCAGGATCCGGTTAATGACTTCCTCGTTATCATACAAACGGTAATACGCATTCTTAACTTCCTTGTGCGTCTCCTTATCCTCTATAAAATACCGCTCAAAGGTCGCCATCTTATCTTTCCCGAACACCGGGGATTTGGGTCCCGCCCAGATATACCAGATGATGTCGCGCCCCTTGCGGCGTTCCTCCCTGTCCTGGGAATAATAGCCTTTCCGGGCATAGGTTTCCAGCACGTCGTACAGCTTCTTTCCACAGTACGTTTTCCCGTAAACATTTACCTGTTCAAAGTTCCCGTCCGCATCCATCGGCACGCATCCGTGATAGAGCAGGTTGGAATTGAACACTTTATAAAGGCTTCCTTTGGCAAACAGGAAACGCACATGGCGCTGCAGCTTTTCACAGTGCACAAACGCATGGCGCAGCCGCTCCACCACCGCCTCCTCCTCCGGCGTAAGCCGGTACGGGTCTTTTGAGTCGATCGTCGGGAAATCCATATCCTTCATGGCATACTCTTTTTCCCCGATGCGCACCGTTCCCTTTTCAAAATCGATCTTGTCCAGAAGAAGCCTGTCCTCCATCTCGAATTCCGGATGCTTTAAGATCAACTGTCCCTCCAGCTTAAACTGGATCACCGCGATCGCCTTATGCATCCGCATATCCAGCGGAAGGTCGCGGACGTCATAATCTTCCCCGTATTTGATCGAAAACGCGCTGCAGTCCGCATTTTCATAAGCATTCATCGCAAAGGTCGCCAGCGGAATCAGATTGATGCCGTAGCCTTCCTCCAGCGCGTCCAGATTGCCGTAACGCGCGGAAATCCGGAGCACCGTCGCAATGCACGCGGTCTGCCCGCTGGCAGCCCCCATCCACACAATGTCATGGTTTCCCCACTGGATGTCCACGGAATGATACTCGCTCAGCGTATCCATAATGATATGGGGACCCCTGCCCCTGTCGTAAATATCCCCCACGATATGCAGATGGTCGATCACGAGCCGCTGGATCAGGTTGCAAAGCGCCGTAATACACTCCGGTGCGCGCCCGATGCGGATGATCGTGTTGATGATCTCGTTGTAATAAAGCTCCTTGTCCTGAATCTCCTCCTTCTCCGTGATCAGCTCCTCGATCACATAGGAAAAGTCCTTCGGCAGCGCCTTTCTTACTTTGGAACGGGTATATTTGGACGATACCCGCTTTGTCATCTGCACAAGCCTGTGGATCGTGATCTTATACCAGTCCTCCAGCGTCTCCTGATCTTCCTCCTCGTGCGCCACCATTTCCAGCTTTTCCTCCGGATAATAGATCAGCGTCGCAAGGCTGCGCTTATCCTTTGCGCTCAGCGTGTTCCCGAATTCCTCGTCGATTTTGCGCTTCACGGAGCCGGAACCGTTTTTGAGCACATGGTTAAACTGCTCGTACTCCCCGTGGATGTCCGTCAAAAAATGCTCCGTCCCCTTCGGCAGGCTCAAAATCGCCTGCAGATTGATGATCTCCGTCGCCGCGTCCGCGATCGTCGGAAACTGCTTTGACAGACTTTTCAGATAAATCGTATACTCAAGATCGTCCATAAAAATGCCCCTCCGTTTCAGCCTCTTTTTCCGCTGCCTCTTCTAAAGTGCTCCCGCCATGCCCTCTGTTATCCGGCGTCAATCACGCTGCCCATGTCGTACAGCCCTGCCTCTTTCCCCGCCAGAAACTTCGCTGCCTCGACTGCCCCCTTGGCAAACACGTTTCTCGAATAGGCGCGGTGCGAGATTGTGATCACCTCGTCTGTCCCCGCAAAGATCACGTCATGGTCGCCCACGATCGTGCCGCCGCGCACAGCGGAAATCCCGATCTCTTTTTCCGGGCGTTTTTCCCTGCGTCCCGACCTGTCATATACATATTCGTAGCCGCCGCCTGCCGCCTCGTTTACCGCGTCCGCCAGCATCAGCGCCGTCCCGCTGGGCGCGTCCACCTTCTGATTGTGGTGTTTTTCTACAATCTCCATGTCAAAGCCCGCCTCTGCAAGCACCGGCGCCGCCTGCCGCAAAAGCTTCAGCAAAAGGTTGATCCCCACAGACATATTCCCGGAACGCAGGATCGCCGTCTTTTCGGAAGCCCGTTCCACATGGGCGATCTGCTCTGCCGAAAGCCCCGTTGTGCACAGCACGCAGGGAAGCTTTTTTTCCACGCAGCTGTCCAGAAGGGCGTCCGTCCCCTTCGCATTGGAAAAATCAATCACCACGTCGGCGTCCACGCTGCACTCCTTCAGGCTTTTAAATACCGGATAGGAAGCTGATGTGCAGTCCGCCACATCGATCCCCGCTACGATCTCCATCTCTTTTTCTCCTGCGACAAGCTCCGTGATCACCTTTCCCATCTTCCCGCCGCAGCCGCTCATAATCACTCTGACCATTTTTCCCTCTATTCCGCCGCCTGTGCGGCATATTTTTCAATCTGCCGGACGCATCCTTTCCTCAGCACAAAAACAGGCCGGGGCATCCTTTTGTCCCAGCCTGAAGCCATGCCCTAAAACCGTGTGCGCCCAGCGCATCCCCGAAGGGTCGTGTTTTTATAAAATACCGAATTTCTTCATCTCGCGTTCCAGACGCTGTGCATTCTCCGGCTCCATCTCTGTCAGCGGAAGCCGCAGCGTGCCGCTACAAAGCCCCATCAGCTCCATCGCCTTTTTTACAGGGATCGGGTTTACCTCGCAAAACAGCGCTTCCACCAGCGGAACTGCCTTTAACTGCAGATCGCGGCTCTCCTGCACCTTCCCTTCAAAATACAGGCTGCAGATGTCGTGCGTCTGCTGAGGGGCGACATCGGAAAGCACCGAGATCACGCCCTTGCCGCCAAGGGAAAGGATCGGCACGATCAGCGCGTCTTCCCCGGAATACAGATCCACGCAGCCGTCCGCAATGCTCATCAGATGCGCCGTCTGGCTCATATTGCCGGTCGCATCCTTTACGCCCACGATATTTTCAACCTCCCTGCACAGACGCACAACCGTCTCCGGCAGGATCGTCGTGCCCGTTCTGGAAGGCACGTTGTACAAAAGGACAGGAAGCTTTACCGCATCCGCTACCGTCTTAAAATGCACATACAGGCCGTTCTGGGTCGCCTTGTTATAATAAGGCGTTACTACGAGCAGCCCGTCCGCGCCGATCTTTTCCGCCTCCTTCGACAGATATACCGCAGTCTCCGTGCAGTTGGAGCCGGTCCCTGCAATGACCGGGATCCGGTGCGCCACCTTCTCTACGCAGTAACGGATCACATCCAGATGCTCCTCGTGCGTCATCGTCGCGGACTCGCCTGTGGTCCCGCACACGATAATCGCATCCGTATGGTTCGCGATCTGATGCTCGATGATCTCTCCGAAACGCTCGTAGTCTACGGAACCATCCTCATGAAAAGGCGTAATGATCGCTACGCCCGCGCCTTCAAATATTGCCATATCAACCTCCTGATACTCCCGTCAAAAATATATGCACCGCTGCCCTCGGCAGAATGCTTCAAAAATCCACAAAAATATCATAGCACCCGGGGCGTTTGCTGTCAACGAAACACTCGCCCGTCCGCTGCGCCTTACTTGAGCTTTTCGATGCAGGAAATCCTGTCGGCTACGGCTTTTAACCGTTCTCCCAGATGCCGCCCCGTCAGCGTCACATCCGTATCCTCGCTTCTTACCTCCAGAACGCTTTCCAGCTCTTCCTCTTCGATAATGTCCTTTTGTACAAGCTCAAGCACCTCGTCCAACACAAGCAGATCGCATTCGCCCGTCGTCAGCACCTTTTTGGCAAAGTTTAAACCGTTCCGGATATTGCGGACCTCCTCCTGCTGCCTCTCCTTCGGAAGCGAAAAATAATCGCTGTCCGACTTTTCAAAGCGGAAAATCTTGATCTCCGGCTCCAGCTTTCTCTCAAATCCGTTGTCATCCAGCCCTCTTCCTTTTAAAAACTGGATGATCACAACGCGCTGGCCCTTCGACGCCGCAAGCAGCGCTTCCCCCAGCGCAGCCGGCGTCTTGCCGTAACCGCCGCCGGTAAAAATCTGAATCCTGCCCATATCAAAAATTCCTTCCCCCGTTTTTTCTGGCTGCGGCATGCGTCCCCGTATTCGATGGAGACGGGAATGCGGGATTTTCCTGCCGCCGCATATGGGTATATTTTACCATAGATGGGGGGCGGGAACAAGGGCGGAAATTCAGGGGGGCAAAATGAGACGTAACGCTGACTTTATGCCGCCGCATTTGCATTGATCTGATCGATCACATTCCGGATTCCCTTCCAGACTGACAAATCTTCAAAAATATCCACAATGCTTCCGCGATCCGTAAAAGGAGCCTCCTGCAGCACCGAAAAATCCGTCAGCATTCCATTCTGGACAACATACTCCACAATCTGATTCACAAAATAAATCTGCCTGCTGTCCATATAGCTTTCATCCAGATATACCGAAAAGGCTTCTTTTGCGGCATTCATGTCCAGACCTACAATGCCCCTTACAAATTCTCCAAGCGGCTTCTTCCCGTACTCCTGCTCATAGTCCTTCTGGGTTCCGACCTCTTCCCATAAAATCTGCTCTAACGCTTTCACATCCGTCTGGCTCAACGGCTTATTCATCTTTAATTTTGCAATCGCAATATGATCCTGATGCTGACGGATATAATACTCCGCTTTCGCCTTGTAATTTTTCAAATCATCATTTTCAAGCTCCGCTTCATTCCATTCCGTCGAAAGAATATCGTCTGCAAAATCCGTATCATATCTCATTTTTTTCTTCGGAATATATTTGATCAGATTCCTGATGCTCTCCCGGATATGCTCCAGATCTTCTATGCCCGCCCGATCCACATAATCGGTCTGAAGGATTTTTCCGATCAGCTCCTTTTGCGTCTGGATTTCCGGAATATTCGCAACTCCGGCAACTCCGCTGACCTTTTTTATCAGATCGCTTTTCAGCTTTCCATAGCCGCGCCCGGAAAGCTGCGCCAGCTCCATCCCATAAAGAAGCGCGTCAAACCTGACCGCACTCGCCTCATCCTGATCCGGCAAAATAAGCGGCGCCACCTCTTCCCTGACAATAACCGTATCCTCAAACGATAAACGGTCATAATTTTTCTCATCTGAATACAGATCCACATATCTCAAATGCTGACGAACCGCAAAGTTTTCCCGGTTCAGCTCCCGTACCTTTTCCGCCATCCCTTCGACCAGCTTTTTCCGATAAAAGATCAGCCTGTCAGACTGATAAGCCACATCCTGCAGCTTGTATGCAATCTGAAATTCCAGATGAAAAACAGCGCTTTGCAGAAGCATCTGATTTGCCGTCGGCTTTCCCTTTCCCATCCGGAAAAACTCAAAATTCCCGCAGAAGTCAAAAATATAAAATTTGCTTTTATCCTCCCCGTCCATCAGCCCCGGCGACAGCCTCGTCCCTCTTCCGATCATCTGCCAGAATTTTGCCTTGCTCATAATCTTCTTAAAAAACACAAGGTTTAAGCACTCCGGCACATCAATCCCCGTATCCAGCATATCTACGGAAATCGCAATCTGCGGCAGCTTTTTGGGATCCGAAAATTCATCGATCGCTGTCTGCGCATAGGTCATATAATTATCAATGACCTTCGCATAAGCCTGACCGTTTGTACCTTTGGAATATTCCGGATATTCCTGATTGAATACCGCTAAAATTTTTTCCGCGTGCTCATGATTTTTTGCGAAAATAATCGTTTTCCCCAGTGTTTCCCCATAATTTATTTTCAGCCCGTCCCTCATCAGAATATGAAGAACCTGCCGGATCGTATCTTCATTAAACAGCCACGTATTCAGCGCAGAAGAGCTGATCTTATCCGGCACATTCCCCGCTTCATCCCCAAAGGTCCTTTCATATTCTTCCTTCTCTTCCTCCGAAAGCTCTTCGTAACAAATCCCATTCTCAATGAATTTCAGTCTGGTTTCCACGGATATATAATCGACAAGATAACCGTCCTTAACCGCCTGTGCCAGATCATAACCGTATGTAGGAATCCCGTTTTCCAGTTCAAATACCGAATACGTATTTTTATCAATCTCATCCTTCGGCGTTGCCGTAAGGCCTACAAGCGGCGCGTCAAAATAGTTAAATATATCCCTGTATTTGTTATAAATCGACCGATGCGCCTCATCGCAGATTACAAGGTCAAAATGCCCGCAGGTAAACAGCTTTCCATTTTCGTCTTCTGCGTCGTCAATACATCCCATCATCGTCTGATAGGTCGAAAAAACGCAGTGGGCATTATAATTATCTTTTTCTTCGCAGAGATTTGTGCAGGAAATATCCCTCCATAAATTCACAAAGCTTCGCTTCGCCTGTGTTACAAGGGAATTCCGGTCTGCCAGAAATAAAATATTTTTTACCCATCCCGCTTCCACCAAAGCCTTGCACAACGCGATCACTGTCCTTGTTTTTCCGGAGCCCGTCGCCATGACAAGAAGCGCTTTCCGTCTGTTTTTTCGATCAAAGCTGTCGCACACTGCCCGGATCGCAGCTTCCTGATAATAACGCCCGGCAATTTTTTTATCCACCGCGACATGATCCAGGGCTGTTTTCATAGATTGGAGATTAAACAATTTTTCCAGATCACGCTTGGAATAAATTGCCGCAATCTTCCTCTCCGGATACCGGTTATCGATCATTCTTGTATCAAATCCATTGCTCAGAAAAACAACCGGTCTTCTGCCGTATTTTTTCTCGATCAGATCTGCATAAAGCTTCGCCTGCTGACGGCCTTTTGCCACATCCACACAGGTACGTTTCGCCTCGATCACCGCCAACGGCCTGTGCGCGTCATCATAAAGCACATAATCCGCATAGCCGACTTCCGACTGGTTCGGCATTCCATCCAGTTTAACCTCGTTCAGCCAGTCTTTCCCTTCTGTCCATCCTGCGTCCTGCAGCATGGAATCAATGTATATTTTCCGGGTTTTATACTCTGAGAAATCCAGCGGCTTCGGAACATAGCTTTCCTGCTTTTCCTCACGTCTTGCAGTCAATTCATCCTTTAATGCTTTATTCTCCTTCAGCAGCGCTTTCAGATCAATATTTTCCGGCACTGTCCCATCGAATATGACTTCCTTATGCGACTCCACCAGCTTTATTTCAAAGGCATGTTCCTCGTACCGCTCAGAATAACAGTAAAAAATAAAATCAAGGAAAATATGCAGATTCTGCAAGCACAGCACCGCTTCATCAAAGCTGATCTTTTTTCCTCCGTGAACCGCCCTGTTTCCAATTCTTCTGATGAGATCCAGCCGTTTCCATAAATCTTTATCCACCAGATCATGAAAATCCTCCGTTCCCATCAAGCTTACGAGGCTATCCTGATAGGGCTTTTCCAAAGAAGAATCCACCGAATAAAGCCATTTGATCGCGGATTCCATCGCCCGGCGGCAGTTGATCGCGCTGGACGCAGCATCAATGCAGATTACTTTCTCAGCGGCAATCGCAGCGTCTGTAAATGAGTCAAATTTGGGTTCTTTTTTCAAATAATCAAAATTGGTCATGCCGGGAATCCTCCTTGTGTATGGTGTATTGTTGAATTGTAGTGTCTAAGTTGTCGTTTTAATGTGTTTTCGCGGTTTTTTGTTGCTTTTAGAGGGGTAACTTTTGATTTGTTGGTCTGGGCGACGAAAGCGGCAAATTGCTGCTGTAACTTAATTGGTGGACGATACATCTTAATTTGAGCCATCGCACTAAGTACCAAATCCCTATTAGCAATTCCTTTAGTCAGTCTCTGAGACTGTTCATAGCAATATGCACTATTTAACATGTTTTCAAAGAAAACTCCATTGAGTTTTGACCTATCAAATTTTAATACTGCCACATGAACCCAGTTAGCAAATTGTTCATCGGTATCTATTAACTTTGCAATTCCCGTCGTTCCACCTTTACTATAAAGCATATCGCCTTTTTCAGGTTGACATTTTTTAATTGCATCAGCATAGTCTGCATCAGAAATATATCTGGCTGTCGAAAAATCTATATATCCATTAACGATATTTCTAACTGAAATGAATGGGTGTCCGCCATTTTCTTTTCCAATATCAGGCAACGATTTGTGAGGTCCATCTTTTATATAAAAACATTCATCTCCAATAGTTGTTTCATCCCATCCCATGGGATTGGTTGTTGGCTCTCCAAACAGTTCGACAAATCGGGCTTTGATAAGTTCATTTAGCAGCTGTAATTCTCGTTCTCTTGACTTTACAATCCCATATAGTTTATCAAGTTTTTCACAAATCAATATCTGCTCAGTCTTGTCTATTTCAGCCACTTCATATCTAGAAACATAATCATCAGTCTTTAGATTGTGCAGACCAGTCGTTTTATTCTCAAATGCCCTTGTCCCACCACGCTTATAATTCGCATACAAAGAGTAAAAAACATATCTTGGATACCAAACATCTTGGTTCTTCACTCTGAGCAATCCAGTAAAATTATTAAAAAGATATGTCTTCTCTTCACCATCAAAATATATCACTCGACCTACCGGAAACTTATCACTTCCTCCAGACTTCTCAATAATAATGTCTCCCTTACGCAGAAACTTATCGTCTATATTTTTCTTTGTAATTGTTCTTGTAACCACGTCATTGTAATTAACTACACCTTCATTAGTGAAATTTGTAGTCCTTAGAACTGGAATGCCATTGCCAGTTTCATCATCAGTTCCCCACTCACCCGATAAGGCTTTTCCTGTTATGTCAATTAACTTTGCCATCTATAACATCCTCACAACTCCCAGTTTATACTTCATATACATCATCCCCTACAAACACGAATCTGCCCGTCATGCGATGTATTTCTGATGGGATGTTTTTACATTATTCTGATTTACGATTGCATATTGCATCGTTGTATCAATCTGTGAATGCCCTAAAATTTTCTGAACCTGTTCGATTGGCATTCCTTTGTCGATTGCCCTTGTTGCCATCGTTCTCCTGAATTTATGCGGATGTATTTTATTCAAATTCAGTTTTCTCCCTAGTTTTCTAAGGCGTATTTCCACTCCGCTTATTTTTAAGCGATCATGGGGATCATCTAACGTAACAAACAACGCCGGGTTATTATCTGTTCGGCTTTCTAAATAATTTTGCAAATGCAGCTTTGCTTTTGCGTCAAAATATACCCGCCTCTCTTTATTTCCTTTTCCAAAAACAACACATTCCCTCAACTCGAAATCAACATCTGAAATATTCAGATTTACTAATTCTCCCACGCGGATTCCTGTTGAATACAGCAAATCTATAATTGCCAGATCTCTCTTGCAGGAGCATGAATCTCTCAGCTTCTCAATCGCTTCATCCGATATTACTTCTTTGACCTGCTGCTTTGTTTTGATTTTATGAATCCTGCGCATCGGGCTTTTAAAATATAATCTTCCTCTTCCAGCCACGAAAAAAAGCTTGAAATATTCCTTCTGATATTATCAATTGTTACCTGTCCACAATTATTTATTTTTTGATAATCCGATAAGTACGTCCGTATTTCTTCCGTACTGATTTTCCTAATATTGCAGGCAACATTTTCCAGCAGCTTCTCAATCGTTACTTTATAATACTGCAAGGTTCTCATGGAACATCCTTCGATTTTCTTTGCCTCCAGAAACATTGTCAAATAATCCTGATTGGTTATTTCAGACTTTGCAGTTTCCGATTCATTCAAATTTTTCAAGAGAACCTCCTGCAGTTTTTTCATTTGAGCAATGCTTAAATATTCTGCCATCTCATTTAAAATATTTACTAATCTTTCTTCCATGTTGGTATACTTCCTCCTGTATACCAACATCCTTCTCCGGCTCTGCGCCTTTTCTATTTGTATCAATCTGTTTTAAATGACTCTGCTTTCAAGATAACATTCCAGTAAATACGAAGGATTTTCATAGTACATACTGCTGTTGTAATCATCTATTTTATCACTGATAAAGGAATTATAAACACTCATCAGCGCATCTGTGACCGGAATTTTTTCATGCACCGAAACGGCTTTAATCAATCTCTTATAAACCTTCCCGACATCCCAATGAGAGGGAATCGCATAGCTGCATGTCCCGACATTATCAAAATCTCCCTCTGTAATGCCAGCTTCCGCGATAAAATCATCACTTACCCGTTCAATATTATCGCTATGGTAGACATCCGCCAGATCATATATTTTTTCAATCCGTTCTTTTCCCAATGTATTCACAACATCGCTTCGCCTGTTTTTCGTCTTTCGCGCTATATAGTCAATCAGACTGCATGTAAAAAACAAATCATTGTCCTTTGCATCCTCTCTGCCTTTTTTTCCCATTATCTGACCTCCTCAAAACCTCTGTATATGAGGCATTTCAACGCTTCATCCGTACAGAAATTGATCTGATGTGTCGGGTATTTGAATTTTGCCAATACCCAAAACTGCTCTCTGGTAATCGCCCCGTCCATATAATCAGAGATATAATTGTAAATCTGATCATCTGCCATCGCACCGATCACAATATCGTATTCATGGCTTTTACCGCTCCTGCAACCAATAATAAAATCCAGCCATTCATCTGTCATTTCTTTAAATTCTTTTATCTTCAGATCCGAATTTATCCGGACATCATAAATCGATACAATTTTTGTATCATATCGCTTCGCCCATCTTTGCGCCTGTTCTTTAATTACCGTACAATAAAAACCCGTTCCAAAGTCTTTTGTATTTCTTCCCACGATAATTTCAGGCACTTTTACGGGCATATAACCGCCATGATATACTGTCATTTTTGCCATGAACTATTCCCCTATCCAAAATATTCCTGCATCAGGCTGTCAAACAATAACTGCGTTTCATCGAGAGATTTCTGGATTGCAGCTTTTGATTTGTTGGTCTGGGCGACGAAGGCTGCGAACTGTTCCTGCAATTCTATTGGCGGAATTATCAGCGGGCAATTCAAAATATCGTTTTTACGTAGATTCGTTTGCCCATTTCCATCGTTAAAATCTAAGAAGTATTGATGCCGGTTCAGCAAATAACACAAGAACACAGGATTATAATCGTAATTATCAAAACTGCAAATACGCTGATTTAATGTGTATTTATCATCTTCATCGATTAACATACACTTTGCCAGTGCTCTTCCATTAGGGACATCGCTCATTACCATTACAATATCTCCTTTGTGTAACGGAAATAACAGATCGTTAGTACGTCTCACATCAGAAAACTCTGAAGCAATAGCTCTAGAAGTCACAAGAATGTATTCGCCATTTTCATCGACAACCTGCTCATGTGCCTTTCCGTTATTAAAAGACATACTCTCTCCAAGCTTGCACTTTTCCCATTTTCTATCATTTAAATATCTATCCCCAAACATCTCGACAAATCGGGCTTTGATTAAACTATCTAAATATTTGCTTTCTTCTTGTCGTAATCCTATTAATTTATTTATTCTTTCCAACACCCTAACAATTTTATGTTGTTCGCATAAATCTGGAATGTCTATTTCTATATTAGCAACTATCTGTTTTGAAATCTCCTTAAACGTTGCCCCCCTGCCAAGAGACTCCAAATACTTTGTTTTTCCTCTTAAAAACCAATATAAATAACGATTATATATTTTATCCGAACAAATGAGATTTTTAAAACCTTGATTGCAATACATCTCACAACCCGCAATTGCAACTTTTCCTATTGGCGCCCTTGAGGATAAAATGACTGTACCTTCAGGAAAAGACGTCAGTCCTGTATCTTTCACAGCTTTCTCTGTAATTTTCCGTACACTATCTTCAATAATATAGGTATCTTCTTTAAGCTCCGCAGGTGTAATCCATTTTACCTTACCATCCCAATATTCCGAAATACTCGTTTTAGGTGTACTTCCAGATACAATTTCACAAATTTCTCCCAGTTTATACTTCATCTACATCCCCTACAAACACGAATCTGTTTTATCCTTTCCCATCATTTTCTCAGCATCTCCTGAAGCTCCCGCAATTCCTCTGCCGCCTGCTCCTCCAATCTGAGAATTTCCGCCATAATCTCTTCCGTCGGCGGATATTCTACCGGGACATACTCCACCTGCTTATATTTGTTGATTGAAAGGTCATAACCATTATCCGCAATTTCCTTTTTTTCTACAAAAAAAGATTTCTCCGTCCTCTTCCGGTCGGCTTCCTTTTCCAAATTTCTGAACCGTTCTATAATATCCGGTATATCATTTTCTTCCACCGGGGTTCTTTTATCATCGAGAGAACGTCCGTCAGCCGTCATGTCATAAAACCATACTTTATCGGTTCCGCCATGGCCGGTTTTTGTGAAAATCAAAATTGCTGTCGATACTCCCGCATACGGCTTAAAAACGCCGGAGGGCATGGAAATTACCGCTTCCAAACGATTCTCTTCCACAATCTGTCTCCGGATGTCCTGATGCGCTTTCGAGGATCCAAAAAGCACGCCGTCCGGAACGATGCACGCGCATCTGCCTCCCACTTTCAGCATTCGTAAAAACAGCGCCAGAAAAAGCAATTCCGTTTTCTTCGTTTTGCATACTTTCAGCAGATCTCCCGAAACCGCATCCGCATCCAGACTCCCTTTAAACGGAGGATTTGCCAGAATCAGAGAAAAACGCTCCTGATCCTGATTCTGATCGGATAAGCTGTCCCGATATTCAATAAACGGATTTTCAATTCCATGGGTCATCATATTCATTGCGCCGATCCGCAGCATTGTCCGGTCCATATCATAGCCCGTAAACATACGGTTCATATAATGCTCTTTTTTATCCCTTTGAAACAAAATTTCTTCTTTTTTTGTCTCTTTTAAATATTCTGCCGCCGAAACCAAAAATCCCGATGTGCCGCACGCAGGATCGCAGATCAATTCATCCGTCGCAGGATCCATCAGCTCTACCATCATGCGGATAATATGTCTCGGCGTCCGGAACTGTCCGTTTCTGCCGGACTGTGCAATCTTAGATAAAAGATATTCGTATACATCGCCCCTCACATCTACATTCTGGGCGGCATCCATCATTTTATAAATTTCATCCAGCGAATCTACAACTTTGGACAAAAGCAGCGGGGTCGGCAGTTTAAAAATCGCATCATCCATATATTTGGAATAGGCGCTGTTTTTATCACTGTGCAGATTTTTGATAAACGGAAATACCATTTCCTGCATGACCGAATACATTCTTCCTGCCGGAAAATCACGGAATACCGACCACTTCAACTGCGTACCGTCAACCATCTTTTCTCCGATTTTTACCTCGTCCGCAAAAATGCTCTGATACGGCAAGCCAAGCACCGCGCTTTCTTTTGCCCTTCTGTTATCCGAATCATCCAGATCATGGATAAACATCAGATAAGTAATCTGCTCGATTACCTCCAGCGGATTTACCAGTCCTCCTGCCGCAAAAATATCCCATAACGCATCAATCTTATTTTTTAATTCTCCTGTGATCATCTGTCTTCCTGATTCCACACATACTGTGTGTAACGTCCTCCGCCTATTTTTTTGATTTCTCCTGCCTTTAAAAGCTCAGCCAGAGTTCTTTGTACCGTCGTATCGCTGACATCCGGGCACAATTTTAACAGCTCAGCCTTTGTGACCGCCCCGATGTGCTGCTTTATCATTTCCCGGATCCGGTCTGATTTTGTGAGCTTTGAATCGGTCATCAGATACACCCTCGCTTCAAATTCCTTATATGCGCTCACGATCACTCCAAGCATATATTGTACAAATGGCCTGTAATCATTCTCATTTTCATACCATCCATACGAACTTGCCTGCAGCGCTTCATAATAAGTTTCCTTTGACTGCTCGATCAGTTTTTCCAGACTGATATATTTTCCCACAATATATCCAGACTGATATAGTAAAAGCAGGGTCAAAAGCCTGCTCATCCTGCCATTCCCGTCGTTGTAAGGATGGATACACAAAAAATCCAAAATAAACATCGCATTCACGATCAGCATATCAACACTGCCTTCATTCTGAACCTTTTTATATGCCTGACAAAGCTTTTCCAGCGCTTCCGGCGTTTCCCATGCCGGAACCGGCCGGAACCTGATCCGTTCCTTTCCGTCAGTATCAATTTCCTGAATCACATTATCGGCTGTCTTAAACCTGCCGCCGTCCCCGCTTCCTGAAAATTTATATAGATCCCGGTGAAGCTGCAGCAAATAGTTCGGCGTAACCGGTATAAACTCATAACTTTGATGGATCATATTCAAAACATCCCTGTATCCTGCAATTTCTGATTCATTTCTTCCATGCGGCGTCGTTTTCTCCAAAACAAGATTTCTCAGTCTGTCTTCTGATGTAAAAATCCCTTCAATCCGGTTAGACGCCTCTGTGCTCTGTATTTTTGCAACCTCTACCAGCTCCGCCAGCTCATCCCGGTGCGCTTCAATAAAGAGCCTCTGCTCCCCCTTAAATTCATGGATACTTGTCAGCAGGCTCACAATCTCAGGCGTCAGCAAATCCTTCCATTTATCCTCATAGCAATAATTTCTCAAGCAATCCTCCCAATATGAAACACTCTGATTTACCTATTTTGCGTAATTATTATACTTCTATTTAATTTAGTCGTCAATGTTTTAATTTAGTCATTTTCGCACATTTTGACTAAATTAAAATTCGCATGAACAAATTGAACGCGCTTTCCGGATCTGTTTATCCACTTTCAAAAGTATGCGGATTGCCATATCTTTTTGTATGGCAGCTTCCATCCCCTATCACGCAAAAAAGACCCCGCCGTACCTTCCGGCGCGGCGAAGCCTTTTTTTATTTGCTTATCACTGTCTCTCTTTCCCCTCAAAAGACATTCTTCTTATTTCTGAACCTTCACTCTCAGCGTCTTGATCTCAAATGCGCCGAAGGTCAGCTCTGCGCTGTCGCCGTTTACCGCAACAGCCTCTGTGATATTTTCCAGCATATCGCACAGATATGCCTCTTCGATGCCCAGACTGCAGCTTACCTTCGTGGAAACCGCCGCCTTTTTGGACTCGTACAGGCGCAGGATCAGGTCGCCGCTGCCGTCCTCGGCAAGCTTCACGGATTCCAGGATCACGTTGTCCTTTTCTACGTTAAACGCGCTGAAAGTATCGGTCACGCCGGAAATTACCAGCGGCTTCACGTTCAGCTCGTAGCCCTGACGGACAACGTCACAGTCTGCAAAGCTACCTTCCCATGCGGTAAAGGCATAGGTAAAGTGATGCTCCCTGTTGTCCGCGCGCATTTCAGGCGCTCCCGCAGCCCGCAGAAGCGTCAGCTCCAGCGCATTCCCGTTCATGCTGATGCCGTATTTGTTCTCGTTTAATACCGCCGCGCCGTGCGCCTGATCGCAGAGCGCGCTGTAACGGTGGTTGCATACCTCGAAGCGGTCCTTGTCGTAGGCTCTGGAACGGCGTGTCGGGCGCTCCACATAGCCGAACTGCATCTCGTTGATGCCGTTTTCCGCATGGACGTTTACCGGGAAGCCGACCTTTAACAGACGGTGAAGCTCTTTCCAATCGATGTCTGTTTCAAACTCGAGCCGTCTGCTGTCCGCATCCAGACGGATGATCTGGGTAAAAGCAGAATTGCTGATGCGCCCCGTTACCTTCAGCGCTGCGCGCAGGCCGCCGTCCTCAATAATCTCTGCCTTTACATCCTCTGCCGCCGTGATCTCCTGCTCAATATAATTGGAATCAATGTCCCACGCGTCAAAGAAACGGGGAACGTCCTTGTACAGATGGAAACGGTTCATCGGCTCTGCCGCAAATTCCCTGCCGCTCTCCTTTAACAC